>ERZ506896.493-NODE-493-length-29526-cov-7.108072_pt1 | contig 29526 bp, 26 predicted proteins | sample MGYA00513176_ERZ506896 | MGnify/ENA metagenome assembly ERZ506896
GTTTCTATTTTGATTCAAGTTTGCGAACGAGCATCGCGAGTTTCGCAATTACCTATTAACTATTCATCCGGTTTTTGTTGGAACAAAAGAACAACAGTCTCGACCTGGTATCTGGTTCTTATTTCTTTGTGTTTTCTTCTAATTCCAGCATAAATTTATCGAAGTCAGACATAAACAATCTGTCCTGAATCACACGGTATTTTTCAAATTCTGTCTCAGCATGAAGCTTTGCAATTTCTGCGGACACCTTGCCTGCGTCCTGTAAAATGCCATAATCAAACATTTCAATGAAGCTGTTGAGCCTCTTTTCCCAGTCCTGCATCGTAAGCGGAATATGCCGCAATGTCATGTTTTCAGCAAAATCCAGGTATGCCGTAACCATACGATTTAGCTGCTTCATTTCATCCTGGCTCAGATAATTCTTTGCAACTATAACATCACTTTTCTTAATCTTTCCGTCAGGAGCATCTGCCCAAGTAGTTAATCCCATATGTTCCTTTGTGTGATTAGCTCTTTCTACAATCAGCTCAGCTGCTGTATGCCCATGCACTGCGTAATGCATTTTATTCTGGACAGTTGCGTAGAATCTTCTCGTCGTTGCAGAATTTTTATCATAGTCAATGGCTGTCGCATACAAGTCAGTGATCTTCTGATAGAACTTTCTTTCGCTGGCACGAATCTCACGGATACGCTCTAACTGCTCGTCGAAATACTTCTCTGTCAGATACGTTCCTCGTTTCAGCCGTTCATCATCCATCACCCAGCCTTTGATGGTGTAGTCCTTGGCGATCTGGTTTACCCATTTACGAAACTGTACGGCACGCTCGGAATTGACCTTGAAGCCTACGGCAATGATCATTTGAAGGCTATAGTGCTTGGTATCACGTGTAACCTGACGAGCCCCTTCCGTTTGAACTATTCGGAAATTCCGAATAGTTGCCGTCTCTTCTAATTCACTATCTGCATAAATTTTTTTAATATGTTCATTTATTGTCGGTAAACCAACATCATACAATGTGGCCATCATTCTCTGTGTCAGCCATATATTTTCATCCTCATAGCGCATCTCAACACTGTCCTGCTGATCACCAATAGAGGCAACATAGGTTAAGTATTCCGCCGCGCTAGAGCGGATAGTTATCTCATCTTTTTTCTTTTTCAACTTAATCTCCTCTTATTGCTTTCTTTTTTTATAGTAATACCTGCTCATCCTTTGCCACTGGAATATACACATTATATTATCCTACAAATTCTCTGTCAATTCTCGAAAACCCTTTATAGCTCATACCTTGCCTTTCTTCACGCACACAACAAGACTGGCACCGCATTCCGGGCAAACCATATACGAAGTTGTACTAGCTGACTCCATAAGAAATGCCCCACATCTGTGGCAACATACCACACATTCCCCAGTTTTTTCCTCCGCAAAACTCACCAACATCACGCCTCCTTTGACTATCAAGGTTGATATCTCTCATTCGGAAAAGGGAAAGAAACCGATATGATGAGTGTACATAATTCTCCCGACAATGACCTTTCCGTAAGTGTAGTCAACACTGCCATTATCAACTGCAATGACTATTCTGATCTTTTAAACTGTTTAGCGCACATTATTCAAGGTTCTTAATGACCTTGACGGCTACACCCTGAATCTTACAGTCCGAAACAATGATGTCCTTCATGGTCTTATTCTCAGGATGAAGTCTGATCTTCTGATTCTCTTTGTCTACAAAATAGCGCTTCAGCGTGTTCTCATTCGCTACCAGGGCAACAACAATATCGCCATCCATGGCTTCTGACTGCTTTCTGACAAGTACCAGATCTCCCGGAGATATTCCGGCTTCAATCATAGACTCGCCTTTTGCCCTAAGTAAGAAAAAAGTCCCTTTGCCAAACATCGAAGCAGGCAATGACACGTATTCCTCTATATACTCTTCCTCCAGCGTAGGAACGCCGCAGGAAACAGTACCAAGTAGTGCCACACTTGTAAACTCTGTCTGAACCTTCTCGGTCTGTTCAGTAGAAATCTGCTGGCCATCATATCTGATCATGCCATTCTCATTCATGGCAACCAGGTACTTATATGCAGTTCCTCTAGCAATACCGACCGCATCTGCAATCTCTGTTGTAGACGGTGAGTGGCGATATTTTTTGTAGTATTCCTCTACAAATGCCTTAATAGTACCCATAAGCTCTGTAGATTTGTGTCTCATACGCCGCTCCTTTCTAAAGGAAGCAATATGCTTCTGTTACTTCCTATTTGAAAGTATATCACTGTGAACATTTGTTCGTAACAATAATCTACAAAATATCAAAAATATCTGACAGCCGCGAAAATCGTGCACTCCCCCTTTTATGATTCTAATGGTAGCAAAAAACCTGTCCCTATATTGGGACAGGTTTTTGAGTTCCCATTTTTAGTGTTTTTCAAACACCTGTGACAGCTTTTATCGCGCCCTCTGTCATCGATGAAATTATCACAGATGCAATCTGTTTAACTGTATCAATTGCCAACGGTAATCCTTTATCTTTTGCTACATCTTTTACTTTTTTCCAAATACTATCATCACGTATTTTATCTAAATACTCATACCCTTCCCAGGTAAGATTGCTAACGCCAAAACTGTATAATGAATTACCAGCATATTGTGCTTTATAGTCAGATATTAACCCTGCCTCATACATCATCTTACAATGAACAGCGATTTGCTCCATGGTATATCCATCAACTTTTAAGTTAAAAATAGCTGTAGATGTATATTCCTCTTCTATTCTGAGCATAATATTTCTTATCAAATCCATGTCTCTTTTCATAGTAATCCCCCTAGATTTATAATGAATATCTTATATTTACACACATGGGATACCCACACGTGCTATATTATCAGAAGCTGATTTTCTAATATCACTGGTCAATGAATCATTTAATCTAAACAAATAGTTGTCTTCATTTACTTCGTATTTTTCAAATCGTATCCATTTTGTATTAACAAGTAACATGCATAGTTCATCGCCATTCAAAAAATATGGTGTAAAATATACTCCTCCAGCATCACTTATCATTCCTGCGTACTTCCACTCAAGCCATTCCTTATTACCTTTTTCATCTTCAAACTTATAAATATGTATCAGGTAACCATAGGCATATGTTGAAATGAATGCTTTGTCTTGCGCATAATCACATTCTGGCGTAATATCGACTTTAATTAAGTCATAAACAACAACAACTTTCTTATCCTTCTTAGTTAAAACTAATTGTTTACCTTTTTTCCCAAATGTAGACTTGTCAAATGAATCCAAATCATCAATTTGATTTGTTTTATATACCTTGCCTGGTAATTTTTCATTTTCTGATCCATGCGTATTTATATTAAAAGCAGTGTTTAATCTTGCCTTCACTTCTATAGATACATTATTAGGATCAAATGTCGGTAATACATCCATATATTCAGCTAACTCGCTTATACGATTATTGTTAGACGTTAGATCTAAATAGCGGTCTTTAACCAAATCAGCAATTACTGATAATATGTTTTTCGTTGCTTTGACATTATCAATTTCATCTGTGCTCTCTACAGAAGCTAATAACATCAATAATTTATTAATACTACTAGGATCGATTCCATTTCCAGTCTCATATAAAAGCATCTTTAGTAAGCTCAGCGGAATCTCCATTGTCATACTTTCCAATGTAGTCAAGAATTCAAGCGGTCTATTTTTGTTTAATTCGTCATTAACTCGCCCAAAAAGTGATTCTGGTTTTTCAAGAAAATCTTTTTTATCGAGTGCGCAAATATACGTAGGCCTTGTCGTATCTTCATCAGAAAGCCTTTTCATCAAAAAGTCTTCAACTTCATCCTTAAGTTGATACTCATTTGTCCACAAGACAATTGTATAAGGACCATTATTAACCCCTATAATAGTCTCTATTGTAGATGCTAAAACAGAATATATATTTTTTGCTTCTTCATTACCATCCTCAAGTCGAATATCCAGAAAAACAAGACGTATTCCATCTATTTTATTTATTTCTGCTTCATTAATTAATTTGCCATAATCATAATAAACATAAGGGATACCATTTGCAGTAAGTAATTGTTCTACTACTTCGACCTCCTGATGCTTATTATCGACAATTGCAACTTTGCCAAATCGTGGTAATACATTTGATGTCATTAGTTCTTTGTTTCCTCCTTAAAAACCAAGGCAATTGCTGCACCTGTTTTATATTCTTCTGATATTTCAAAATCATTGATATCTGGAAATAACACTTTACCTCCCATTGTTTCCATTATTTGACTAACAAGATGAAGCCCTAGTCCCATTCCATCGTCTTTTTTGGAAACAAATGGAAGGGTTATTTTATCCGTAGGAAGCGTAAATCCCTTTCCATTATCGACTATTAATAATCCCCTAAAGCCCGGTTCTTCAGAATAGTCCATAAAGCATATTTTTTTATCTTGGATTTTATATCGTTCCAGCCAATAAATCGAATTATCTACAATGTTCATTATCGCGCTACGGACTAAACTATCAGCACATATAACAGCTATATCTTTATCTTTGATTTGTCTCTCGAAACTGAGGTTATGAGCCTTAAGTCTATACTTAAGAATCTTTTGAGTTCCATCTATCAACGAATCAAGTGTTATAAATCTCATTTTTGTGTTCTTAATTATCTCAGAATAGCTAGATATTCTTCCTGCCAAGTCGGATATCAATCCTGTAATGTGAGAAGAAACACCTTCCGTTTCTGCGCTTTTTTCAAGTTCCTTTAGGATCTTATCGATTTCATGAATAACCATACTCATGTTTAGTCCTAAGCTTGAACTTTTAACATATATCTTATTGATTTCTTCATATTCATTTTCAATGTTTTTAAGTGCACTTTTTATTTCTTTTTTTACATCTTCATCTTTAACTTTTTTATCAACTATTTCTGACAGATGTCTAACCGATCCGATAACTGGTTCCTTAAAATTACCGGAATAAAAGGCTCTCAAGTCAGCTTTGTCTTGCATTCGATCATTTTCAACACATGAAATAGCATATAAAACAGCCTTAACAAAGCAGTTATAAGCTGCGTTTTCTATAAAACCTTCTCTGCTTGTTTTCTCAATCAGATCCTTGCTATCCAATCTGTCAATATAAACAGCACCAACAACTAAATTACTACTGAGAGTTTTTGCCGGATTATTTATTCTTCTAGCACCTAATCCGAGCCAATCATTGCTTTGTTCTCCATACTCATTTAAACGCATATTATCTCTATATATAGAGATTCCACCGTTTTGCTTCAAATAGTCCTTAAGCATGTTCTTTTCATTTGGAAAGCCAAGATTCAAAACATATCCATCAAGGTCAAAAATGCTTAAATCAATTGTCACTTTTCCAATTTCAAAAGCAGCTAAATTAACCCCTGTTTTCTTCTTGTTCTCTAAGTCTAAAATTTCCGCCCCCTGAAAATCGTGGCTTTCTCTAGCTTTAACCTTTTGTAATACCTCCCAAGGTTGAAAATTATACGTATACTCCACAATTTTATTTCCTTCAAGGACAATATGCGCCCTATATAGAGCTTTACTCTTCATATCAGCAAAGTCTTTTAAATCCTTTATCCATTCCTCATGTGTAGACTTAATATGAATTTTAAACGAATCATCTGTCTTAAAAGGTGAGTTTAATGAAAGCATACTTTTATATACATTTCGATACTCTCTTTTTTGCCAGTTATGTCGTAATTCTGTAATCTCTATTCGCGTACCGTGTTTATCACCTACAAACACTTCCGGCTCTCTTTCAAAAACCTTTACTTCTACCTCATTTAAGTATTTATCATTATTAAAATCGTTCCAGTTTATTTCAAAATAGACTTCTCTATTAGTCTGGTCATCCTCATTTCTGGTAACCAATTTAATATGATTTCCAAGTTTATGCGCACCAAATCTTCCAATTCCTTTTTCGCCTAAAGGAATTCTCTTAACACCATTATGAGTAATAGCTTCCTTGCAATTATCAACTATTTTTTTCTTATTGAAAGTTGCTGGTTCCATCCAGTGATTCACAACTGTTTCTTTTGTCATTCCAATGCCATCATCCTCTATAACTATCAATCCAGCATCACAATCATCAATATTATCCAGTCTAACATTAACATTTCGAGCAAATGCATCATAAGAATTTTTTATTAATTCGAGCATTGCTACACTTTCGTTTTTAATTAACTGCTCGCCTAATTCAAGCATCAATCTAGCTCTTGGGCGGAAGTATACATTTTCATCTTTCATTTACTCTTCTCCTATGATTTTTTTCTTTTACACTTATTTTTCTTCAAATACCTTTTCAAAAATCAACTTAGTAAAGATATCATCAACCTGTTTGGCAATTTTTTTTTGACTCAGCTACCATTCCTAGTTCTATGTTCCCTTGCTGACCATGGTATGAAAGATTTGCAGAAGTTATAATCGTTTTGTTCTGATCAACAGAAATCATCTTTGCATGTAAAGCTGCCATTGAGTTTTCAGACTTCTTGTAGTTATAAATCTTTAGAAATCGTCCCTTGTATCGCAACAGCTTATCAAAACTTTCTTGACTATCTATGTCGTTCACAAAGAACTTCACAAAAACTCCGCTCTGACTCTTTTGAATTATAATATCTACCAAATCAGCAAAATACGAAGACAACGAATACCCAGTAATAATTATGCTACTATTGGCTTCCTCAAGCATGGTCCTTACAACATTCATTGTAGTCCTAGCATTAATTGAAAATGAAGGTGGCGCAGTAACCACTAATGATACTTTGTCAGAATCATCCTGCATTAATGCTTGGCCAAATAATGAAGCTAAATCATCACAGGAATCACCAACTCCCGGAAATACTTGTTTAATCATTTCCGATGCCTTAGAAGTTCCATTTTCCTGATCTTCCTTTATTGTATTAAAAAAAATATCTGGATTTACAGATCTACTTGGCATAAATCATTCACCAACTCTCTAAAATATGCATTATCCTCTCTACCTGGAATAGGTACTACCAAACCTCTATCAAGCATTCTATTACCATTTTCACACGCCGTTTCCGAAATCATACAGCAAGAATGGCATGCCGCTCCATTGGAATTTTTTCCAGCAGGCATATTACTCATGCATTCTGGGTCATTTGTACATACTAATGCTTCTTGAAAAGCATCTCTCATAATACCTGTTAACTGAGAAATACTTCCTAACTCCACAAGTCCTCCTAAGGAACCTTCTTTATCCGCACTTCCTGTATAAAGCAAAATTCCCGCCATATTATCGCCGAAATATATTCTCTCTCTAATCGCAGAAGAAGAATAACCTGACGACATAGACATCTGCTTAATCAATAAATGTGCAAAAGTATGCATTAACACATAGACTGCATTTCGTACAGAAGTTATTGTCCATCCCTTAGACTGACAAAAGTCCTTATATGATTCGGCATAACGCTCTGAAATATCTTTTACAGCAGGTATTCCTAACCACTTTGAAAGCATCTCTTTATTAAACTCAATAAAAATACCTTCACCATTGACTTCAGCTGCCGGTAACCATCTCTCATTTCTTCCTTTGCTAAGAGTTACTATATTAGGTTGATTAGCTGGATCTGCATCTGGATCCGGAGCATCAACTCTAGTAAATCCCAATAACACCCTTACTTCACGCAATCTTGTAACTCTTACAATTTTGCTAAAATATTTCTGCAAGTAAGAAGGCAATGGATCTTCTTCTGCCTTAAAGTGCTTCTTATTCGATTGATAAGCAGGATCTGAATGATGGGTTATGGCATTGTATTCCATCTGCTTAATCTCAGTGAATTCCTTGATGTTATTCATACGCTTGGTGAGGGCTTCATCAAATTCTTCCTTTGAGTAAGCAGCAAAATACATATCATATATTTTTGCAACACCATCATCGCCCATCAATTGTTTTGCCAATTCAATATCTCTTAGGTGCTCATCAATAAGATTGTAAAGTGGATTAATCCATGGTGGAATTGATATCGCACTTTTACTTACTGCGAAATAAACATTTGATGCACCGCGCTGTGATGGAATTATCTGCTTTCCACATTTTTGATTCTTTACATTAGGTCTAAATGGATGATGACCAGGGCAAGCCAATCCATCAAAATTATCCTTTTGTGTTGCACCGCTCATACTCCGTTTTGCCCCACAACTGCACTGCACCCACATATCTGCCAACGTAGATGTGTTTCCTGTTGAGAACATCTTCAATGAACCTTTACAATCTGCATTTCCACGATGAACCCACCAGCTCCAAGGAAAATCTGCCATATGCCCATTTTCACACATAGTTATAAATCTGGCAGGATATGCGGTCCTATGACATTCAGGGCAAGTAACACCATATCTTATGTATTTATCTACATCAAAATTTTCCCTTGCATCAAACAATCTACCGCACTTTGAATTCGAACACACATGCCAATACGGAAAAGATACAACCGGCACATCACCATTTGAACTCGTCCTTGGCATATAGAAACAATCAACACCAAGATATGACGCTAATCTACCATCTATAATCTTTTGTCCTTTTTCCTTCCAATATGAAATATCTAAAATTGTAACTGAGTCTTTTACGGCGTCTACAACGGAACCTGGCCCAAATGTAGTAATAATTTGATTAGGTCGTAATTCCCCCAGCTTATTCTTGTCAAAAAAAGCCATTTTAATCCTCCGTGTAGTAATACATATTTGCTGAGCTCTCGACTTCTCTCATTGACTGAAGAGTAGGTTTTTCAGTATCAACATGAGGCTTGTCATATGGATTCATCAATCTGTTATATCGCTCAGTTCCCACAACATAATAGCGAAGTGGTTTTTCTTGTGCTGCCCTAAGCTTCCACCAATCAATGAATTGATCTATCTCATCACTTGCATCTGCTTTTGCTGCCGGCTTAATTATATTAAGTCGTTCAAGAATTAATTCCTTTACTTCGTCTATCTCTTCATTTGTTAAGCTTGCAATGGCAGAAGCATCCGCATTATTTGCAAGATTCGGGAATTTCAATCTTATAGCAGATATAATTACTGCATGTAAAACTCTATCTCTAGCTCTAGCAGAAAAAGGAGTTGCTGTAGTTCCTTCAACAAATCTATATAGCTGAGAATGGTACCCCGAAAAATTCTCATAATGTGATAAATCTCGTGGTCTATATGCGTTATACAAAGTGACTACAAGACCAGGATATTTTCTACCTATACGGCTTGTGGCCTGAATATACTCAGAATTCTGTTTTGGCTGACCAGTCACCACCATTAGTCCAAGTCTATCGACATCCATACCAACTGCTATCATATTTGTAGCAACAGCAGTATCTAAACAATCCTTTGATTCATATGTCGTTTCCAATTGCTTTAGCTTCTCTGGAATCTGGTATGATGACATACGAGATGTAATCTCAACATTCCTATTTAAGAATCTTTGCTTTTCTAAACCATATTTATTTTTTATACGCTTTATCCTCTTAGGAATATCGTCTTGCAAAAGACGCACTGCGCCACCAAGCTCACGTATACTGTTAAAATATCCAACTAACGAGTAGTATGGATCAATTACATCTTTAAACTCTTCCTCTTGTGACAATGTATACGCAGACTGAAGTATAATTGCATATATTCTCAACAATGCTGTTTTTACTGATTGTCCAGGCGCACATACACCTACATATTTTCTAAATGGATTATCCTTTATAGAAAGCTCCTTAATAAAGAAGCTATCCCCTATTTCAAAACCATTCGGTGGAAATTGAGTTGTCATGTCTCGGCCATACAAGCATTTAGTCTGGGCAGCAGCATTCTTTATGGTAGCTGTTGAAACGACATATTTCGGTTTAATACCATCATATGTACACATATCCTCGATAATAGTTTCATATGCGCCATAGACCGTACCCAATGGTCCGGTAATTAAGTGTAACTCATCCTGAATAATTAATTCTGGCGGTAAAAAAGGTTTAACATCCACTAATGATGATGTAGGCAATGTTGCAGTCTTATTATGTCTTGAATGATCAGCCCCCATTGCTACATATCCATCTCTGCTACATTTTCTATCTACCCTGCCAAAAAGTGCATTGGTATTTACATCCCATGGTAAGCGTGCAAATTTGTCAACTGTAGACAAAATGATAGTTGGACATTTTGCATATATCTCTTCGTCAACTAAATACACCGGAATAGGTATTCTATTATCTTTGTATCGATAAAATTCACAGTGCTCATCTGAGCAGTATATTTCAATTGACTTCTTCTCAGGTTCAATATTAAAATTCTCTTCTTTAAGAGGTTTTCCACAAAAAGGACATGTTAAAAGCTGCTTGAACACTTTATTACGTGCACTTCTTGCCGCAGAAGGATAATCTGGCTTCTCAATAAATTCATCAAATTTATTCGGAGTAACGCCTCCACCAACCCAGAATCCAATACTGATTGGTTCATTACCATACTTTTCCGGCATCCTACGCCTAGTTAACTCAGCAGCGACAACCATTTTTGTAATACGATCCCTCTGCTGTGTAGTTAATAATCTAAGAGTATAACGAAGCATTACTGTAACTCCGCCATCAGCATTGTATTTTGCATTACTATTTGCTCTCAATCTTCTATTCGCAATGACAAATGCCATTAAACCTAAGTATGCTTCTGTTTTTCCTCCACCTGTCGGGAAATATAAAAGATCAACTATTTCGCGATTCTTATGCTTAGGATTAACAATTCCAGATAGATTCATAAGAATAAATGCAATCTGAAATGGTCTCCAACCAAAATTATTGTTAGAATCCTTTGGATTAACAAATTCCTTAAAATTGCAATCTATTCCTGCCCCGTTTTTCTTAGAGTAATTCTTAATGCTATTCTGATAATAGATAACCATATTCATAAAACAAAATGCTTCAAAAGCAATTTCATCTGTCTCAATCACATGGATTCCTTCTCTTATTCTTGTTAACGCATCTAAACATCTACTAATTACATTGTTACCAATTTTATTAGCAAAATCCTCATCTTTCATTCGTGAATTAGCTTTTAAAGTTTTTTCTATCCAATTAGCATATGAATCAGCAAGCGTATTCAATTTATCTAGGATTTCATCTTTTTTACCCTTACTAGCCATTAATGATGTAGAAAAATAATATTCATCAAAGCCATCTAAAGCTGCACTAACGCCAGGAAATTCATTTTCAGGAATAAACGCTGACTCAACGCATGTAGATTTACCATTTATTGGTTCATCCCATACCGCAGCACAACCCCTTCCTCTCCCCAAAATTGGTCTCTGCTCAAAATAAAACTCATCTTCTGTTAATATTTCTCTGCATATATGTTCTGCTAGGAAAACATAAGAATTGTCTTTTGCATACGCTTTCAGATGCACCTGAAACATCATTCCTTCAGCTGCATTTTCTGGATTATTTCTTTTATTAACTATATATACAGTAATAAGCGAATATTGACCTTTTAATCCAATCTTTGACATATGAAGATGAACATTTGAATCGGACACTAATTTATACTCTTTCGTTCTATTACTATCACTAAGGTCCAACTCAATTGTTTCTGTCATTGGAATTCGAGTATATATTATCTTACTATGTTCTTTTCCATCTTCATCCTCATATTTTTTTGAAGACTTTACATAGTCTCCCCAAGACACATCTATGCTAATTGTTTTCGTTGTATTTTCAACATAAAAACTAATACCCATAGATGAAGGGATTTGAAAATGAGTTGTCATAATCGGCTCATTATCATCATCTTCACCAGCCGTATAATCTTCCCCGTCTTCATATGCCATATCTGCATCAACTTCTTGCTCATCTTCAACGCTATTTTCATCCTTTTGAATATCAAGCATTCCGACAAGGTACGCAAACTTAGGGCTTTCTTCTAATATTTCCTCTTCTTCTCTAGGTCCAATAAGATCCAGACGTATATCATCTATTATTTTCTGACGTACTTCCGAATACTTAAATCTATCAGGCATAAGTACTTATCCCCCTTTAAAACTTCAATACTATATTTACAAGAATCACAGGATTGATATCATATTGGGCATTAAATTCCTCTATAGTTCTATCAGCTTCTCTTTTTAAAGCTTTAACCTTTTCTCCTATACCATCCTGCTGTTTATCGAGTTGCTTTTTCTTTTCTGCAGCCTTCTTTAAAATATCCTCTTTTTCATATCTATTTGAAGACATAGATTCCTCAATCAATAGATTTTCTATTTCTTTCTGAAGATCCTGCATTTTTAACGAAATTTGGTCTATTTGTATCTTGAACCAATTATCTATTTTTTCTTTGTTATAGTCCTTAATAGGTTGAACAGAGTCCTCATATTTTTTGCTCATTTCAAGCAACAATTTATCGTATATTTTTCGATAGTTTTCTTCCTCTTTTGGTGTAGGAGTAAAAAACTTAATATCAGAATCATCTGCATCTTCTATCGCTATAACAATATCCTTCTCATCAAAATCAACATATTCTCCGTTCTCATCGCAAAGTAGTAGCACAGGGAAAAGTATCTCTGTGTTATTACAAAAAGCGCCTAAAAACAAAGTTCCATGTGAGCCCAAACTGTCTCGTCCCCAGTTATCAATTTGCCAATAATAGGTTTTACCATCCATTTCAGGTTCATTAAATTGATTCCAATATTCAACTTCTTTTAGATATTCAGATATCTTTGCTTTTGTTGCATCAAGAGACGCCTCTTTTGCATCTGGGCTCTCTGTAATTAACAAATTTTGCAGTTTAACAGCTTGACTATTTAACTCTGAATCCAATTTTTTATCCAACTTATCGAATTCATTATCAAATTCATTATTTGAATCACATGATTGATATATATTTAAGACCTGTTGTTCAAAACCAGTTCCAGATTGCAGAGCACCTAGTGCAACATCAGACGCACCAAACACACCATCAAACAATTCAAACTTATGCCTTAAAATCTCATAAACACGCCTATCCGCCGCATTTTCAGTATTTAGTAGATTAATCGCAACTACATCATGCTTTTGTCCATATCTATGACAACGACCGATTCTCTGCTCAATCTTTTGAGGATTCCATGGCAAATCATAATTAATTACAGTATTACAGAACTGAAGATTTAAGCCTTCTGATCCTGAATCCGTAACAATAAGGATCTTGGCGTTGCTCTTGAAATAATCTACAATCGCATGCTTATACTCAACACTGCGACCATAATTAACATTTCCATAGTTTTTCACTTGCCAGGCTCTATAAATCTCTTTTGTCATTGAATCATCGAAATCACCATTAAACAGAATAATATCTGCTTCACTATATCCACTCTTCCTAAGTTCTGATGCAATATATTTCTGTGTTCTTTTTGATTCCGTAAAAACAACTACCTTCTCATCTATTCCTAGCTCTTTTTGATGTTCAAAAGCTATTGAAATAGCTGTTTTAAGAGCTTCAACCTTAGCATTTTCTGTAATCAATACAGCTGTATCAATTATCTTCTGAACAAGCTCTATTTCTTCTTGGATTTCCTGTTTCTGAACAATGACATTTTCATCTTCTTTATCTTCGAAATCTGATTCATCAATCTCATCCTCAAGAAATTCAAGGAACAAATCAAATCCCTCTTGTGCGTTTGCTGACTTTGATCCCTGGTATAATTTATTAAGTCGTTCCTTAAACACTTCAAAGGTCTTTACCAATGCGAAACTAGAAGAAGCCAACAATTTTCGGATGACCAAAATAATTAAACTTCTATTATTAACAGGAATCGAATATAAAGTTTTTCTTTTAAGAAAAGCATTTACCTGGTTATATAATTCTGCCTCAGCATCACTCAATTTAAAGTCGACTGTAATACATGTTCTCTTTTTAAAATCCATGTATTTTCCAACATCTTTTCTAAGTGTCCTATAAAGAATCGGTGATAACTCTTCTTTCAATTCAGAGTAATCCCCTGACTCAACAAACTTACGATTAAATATTTTTTCTGGTCCAAAAATTCTGTCATCAATAAATGATACAAGACCATGTAAATCAGACAATCTATTCTGGAGAGGTGTAGCAGTTAAAAGAATCTTTGGTATTCCTTTTGTAATTTCATAAAGATTCTTTGCTCTTTTTGTCCCATGAAAAACATTCCTAAGATTGTGTGCCTCATCAATTACAATAAAATCCCACTTCACCTTAGGAAACGTCTTCATAAGCTTGGACGAATAATCATAAGACACAATAGCAATCTTTGTTTTGTTACTATTTTCAAGCCACGCTTTCCATGTTGATCGATCTTTATCAACAGTCAAACGGTCTAAAATGCTACTCTCTAAATCAAATTTCTCTTCTAACTCAATTTCCCACTGCTTTCTTAACGTAGCTGGCAAAACAATCATTATATTTCTTGCGCCCGCATTAATTACATAATTAATAACTAAACCCGCTTCGATTGTTTTACCTAATCCAACCTCATCAGCTAGTATTATTCCACCCGTTTTAAGTGCTTGTACCGCAGCACAAAAAGCATTTACTTGGTGTGGGTTAGGATCAATATGAGCATTTAACAAACAACTATAATGTGATTCTTTTAATGCTATTTTTTTATATCTGCTGTACTGTTCTAAAAGCATATTGTTTTCCATATTTACTCACCCTGTTTCAATACACTTAATATTCCTTCTGCTATTCCTTTTGCCATCAAAGGCGGAACTGCATTTCCTATTTGAACAAATTGGGCTGTTCTAGGCCCTTCAAAGAAATAATTATCAGGAAACGACTGAATTCTTGCTGCTTCCCTTACTGTTATAGATCTGTGTTGCTCAATATCGGGATGAATAAAATAATGTCCATCTTTTGAAATATGAGCCAACATTGTATGACAGTAATGATTTTTACCTTCCACAACCTTGAATCGATCCACAAATGAATGTCGATTTTTATGAGTCTTAAGCTCCTCAGGAAGGCTATTGTAATTCAATCTACTTCCTTTACCATCATTCCATGCTTCTATAGCTTTCCTATAGATTTCTATATCTCTATCTTTATTTGGTCTCGCCTTATGTAATGTAAGAACATCATCATCTGAGCGTAACTTCATTGTCCTTAGATAATCACTATATTTGCTAGACCGATATTCACTTACATCCTTACCCTCTCCAGGCACAAGTTTAGGTAAATCATTTAACAGATCTTCAACAATGGCATCTGATGTTTTGTCCTGAAACTCAGGATATGAATAATTTGTGCCTTTTTTCCATCCGACAATAATCATTCGTCGCCTGTTTTGAAGAACTCCAAAAGTCCTAGCATTCCGCTCCTGAGGCTCGATTTCATAACCCACCCTCTTTAGCTGCGCTTTTATTTTTTTCCAAGTCTCACCTCCATTGGCGGACTCTATTCCCATAACGTTTTCAAAAACAAACATTCCAGGCTGATATTTCTTCAGAAATCTTGCATATAGTTTATACAAATCATTCCTTGGATCCTCGTTCATAGGAACCTTCATATGACTACTCTGAGCCCTACCAACCAACGAATATGCTTGGCATGGTGGGCCGCCGATTATAACATCCACATGTGAGATTCCCTGTTCTTTCATAGACTTATCAATTCTTTCAAAAAGTCTTGGCAATGATTCATCTGACATAGTCTCGCAGATTACAGACTGCAATAATCTTTCCGTTATATATTCCAGAAACTTTTCTCTAGAAATATTACCTTTAAGATAATCATAATAAATGTTAAGCTTTCCCTTCTCCTTCAGGTAGAAATAGCCTGTTCTAGTCTCAAGTGTCTTCGCTGCATATGGGTTCATCTCGACATGCGCGATTGGTGAAAAACCTGCCTGCATAAACCCCTCGGAAAGGCCCCCTGCGCCAGCAAATAAATCTATAAAATTATAAGTTCTTTCTGAGGACTTATTCTGCATGTTCTAAAAAACCTCTATTCTTCAAATTCTCCGTCTGTATCAAAAATATGATCCAACTCATCATTATTGATAGCAGACATAACTTTATTTCTTACAGATCCTTTGGCTAAGTCAAGACGTTTTAATCTATTCTTACCTGCTGGATCCTTTGACATTCTTATGAGCTGTATCCGCCCAACTCGAACCTCCTCTTCTGCGTACTTAGCAAAGCCCTTTGCCTTACCCAAATTGTCTTTGAATTCAGGATTGTGAGGCTCAAGAATGTCAATCACATATCCAAGTTGGTCATCCTTACGCACAACAATAAAATCAGGATATGTAGCTTTAATTTCACCGTCAATTTCATATGGGATACATAATGACCACGATTGTCTTACTTGATTACGTAACCAGCATACAAAATCTGATTTCTTTTCTTCCTCTTCAATTACAGCTTTTTCCCAACTATTTAATTTAATAATTGCTTTTCCGTCTTCATCTGCATAAAGATGATCTATATATGTATCGCCGCCTTTTTCTATTCTTGCACTGATTGTTTCCGGTAATGTGAAATTGTGTTTACTTACTTTATCTCCATCGGCGACAATGTCACTATATTGCTTTCTACACTTTTCCGACTTAGCTACAACATACTTTCTATACTTATCATTTAGCTCATGAAATTTCTTTTCAGCATAAGCGTTCAATTGCTTCATGCAATCATCATCTGCTGCAAAAAGAATGCAATCCAACTTAAATGCATTCGGATTATCAAAATCCAAAAATCTTCTTCCATAAGCATATGGAAATCCATATCCACCAAGTTTCGCATCTGCCGCTCTTAGCTGTCGATCCAAATCCGATTCGAGCGATGCAAAATAATCCTCAAGCGGATAATTCTTAACCTTTTCTCCGAAGACATCAAACACTTGGATAAGCAATTTCATTTCCATAACCTGCTTCACAAGACTGTCATATTTTCCATTCTCATGGAGCTTTTCAATATATGAATGAATTAGATTGGTCACATCCGTTTTTATCTCATCATTTGCTTCAGGATAGATCATATTCTGTGTAAGCACACCAGCTAAGCTCAGTAATGATTTCAAATAACTGTTAATTTTTGCAAATCGAACCATATAGGTTATGTAGCCTTGTTCGTTTACAAATTTAATAATTGCTTCGCGGTCTATTTTTTCAACAAATGACAATTGTTCATAATCATCACTTTGTTGCTCGCCAGTCGTTTCAGGCTGGATATTATCTACCGGCACCTGTACTATTGGAAGCGGATGCTCTTGCGGATAGACATCTCTAGTAGCACCTGTAGTGTCATTTCCATCGATGAATGATTCTCCATTTGCAACATTCGTCTCATTTGTAGCATTATCAAAAAAATTTGATGTCTGAAGCAATTCATTGTTAGCGGGAATGACTATCTGTGAGTTTGATAGCATGTTTGAATTTTGGAAATCAAACATATTTATTTGTCCAGGAACTTGCTTTTCCTGTCTCTTATTCCTTGTATGAACAGTCCAAGGGACAACCACTTGTTCTTCCAAAGATTCTCCATCAATAACTGTTGGAATTTCTCCGCCTTCTTCACTCTGCAATTCTTTTATGACATCGTTTACAGTATCTTTATTAAAATATGGAAGATATAATCTGACATCATTTAATGATTCATCAACCATTACGTGACACTGCAATGGCGTTCTAATCATTCTTCCAAGAAGCTGTGCAATATATGTAACATCTTGGGCTTTCCTAAAAGACATCATTGTCTCTGCACGTGGGCAATCCCATCCGGTAGATAAATTCTCCTTAAATAAAACCACCTTTATTCTTCTGTCATCCGCAATATCTACTGGTTCAATATGTGGAACACTCAAACCGTTGATAGATATAGTGCCAGTAGAACCAAAGGTATGAACCACTTCGTTTTCTTTAAATCTATCCCCTATTCTTTCTTCCACTTTAGCAATTACGTCATCCAAATTAGTGTCAGATATTTTATCACCTGAACCAGCAAGCACTTGAATCACAAATACAGGATTAACATTTGCGTAATGTTGCTCATAAGTGTATTGATACCAATGCTCACACTTATTCTTCCACTCATCTGTCGCAGCTTGAAGTAATACCATATCATTATGCTTTGCAGGATCGTCAGGATATGTAATAACAATACGATCCTTTAATAATCCAGATGCTCTAACCTGAGCAGCAGAAATAACAATTTTATACAGTGTTGACGTGGTATCATTACCTACGAGTGCATTAAATCTCTCTGCAGTTGCACTCATTCCTATCACAACTGGAACTGGTGAAAACTTATAAGCATCACTACCCTTGATAAATCGTTGCATTATAGTTGTAGCTGTTCCTGCAGCTCTCCCCTGCATTCCTCGATGTGCTTCGTCAATAATAAAATATAAACGATCCGTTTTTGCTCTAGCCGTATTTTCAATGGTCTCCCAAATTGTATATTGGCGCGTATCTGAATGGTAACTCAGATTTCCACCTTTACCTAATTTTTGTGTATTTAAGAAGTAGATATGACCATCATCCAAATATTCCTGATCAAATGACTCATCAGATATAACCACACACTGATCCATACGAATTTTGTCAGCCTTATATTCTATTTTCTGCTTTGACTGCTCATTAAGTTGTGGTGAGTCAGATAACCACACAAAAATAGCATCCGGCTGCTCTTCATAGTTCTCATTTCCAAAAAAAATATCTTCAATCAATGATGCCATAATAATCGTTTTGCCAGAACCAGTTGGTGCTTGGAGCGAAACGACTTGCGGAACTTTTAATTGTCTATAATTATTTAAAGCTACAGCCACGTGTGATCTAAGATCATTTACAGCCTGCTTTTGAAATGGAAATAATTCATTTATCACAGTTAATTCCTCCCATGGTTAATACGGAAATTATCTAAATAGTCACGGTATAGCTGGTATGTCTTTTTGACATTCATACTTCTAACCATGGATCTATAATTCACTTCATAATCAGTTACTATATATACGGTTTGTATGCTCGGATGTTTTTTAATCTCGTCATTAAACTCCAAGAAGGCATTCTCATCTACTAAAACAGCAAATCTGTTTTCTGGCAAAATAAGCATTTTGGGACAATCTTCTTTTATTTCTGGACATCTTCCCTTGGCCCCCGCCTTCATCCATAAGACAGGCAAAAGTTCTTTAAATTGCATTCCTAAAGCAACTGATGTTTTATCTAAAAAGCCAAGTTTTAAAAAAATGGCATTACTACGAAAACCATCTCCAACCTTAAGCTCAGCCAACTTTGGATATAGCGGTTCATTCTTTTTTATATATGCATTTATTGTTTTTGTCTTATCCCCTTCTACTACTTTTAATTTTTGTAATTCATATGTTTCTTTATCTACACCATAGTTACCCTGAAGGACGTTACCATCTATATCCCTCCCTTTTATACACCCAACAATACGAGGCCAAGTTACATAGTTTGCTATTCCCAAACTTTCCCATTCCTCATCACCTGGTAAGCGTCCTGCATCAATAAGCTGTTTTTCTTCTTCAACTGACATTTCATTGTTAGTAACTAGTACACATCTTCTATTTCCATTATCTTCTGCATTTAGCAAATTAACAGCATGCAATGTAGTTCCTGAACCAGCAAAAAAATCAATAATCAATGCATTAGGATTATTTCCCACAAAAAAGCTTAATGTATCATGAACTGCATATATTGATTTAGGATAATCAAACCTCTTGCCTAAAATAGAATTAAGCACACTTGTTCCATAAGTTTCCGCATTATGAGATTTCATATTCCATACACGTTTAGGAGGTGTAGTACCCTCCGCCTCATATTTTGCTATTATAGAACCATCGTTATTTTTACCGATTGTTCTTGCCTTTCCGCTTTCAATATCATCTATTGTTCCAGAAGGAAGATAATAAACTGTTCCTGTACGCTCTTTCTTATTCCAATTCTTAACACGCAAATAGCCCTTTTCTAAATTAGTTCTTGCCTGTTCCGGAATTAGACTCCACAGTCTTTCATCGCCATCTTTACTTAAGGGCCATAATGCAGTGCACCCTTCGGGTACACTTATCGTATTCCTATCAACACCTTGCTTTACGACGTCTCCTATCGCCTCAATAATTCCAGTTTCGTTATTTACATAGACTGGATAAAACTGATTAGGACGCGAATTTCGCTTTGCCTGCGGTGCTCTACGTCTAAATCCAAGCCACTCAATCTCTCTATCTGCTTCTTTTTTTATGTCATCATCAAGCATATTAAAAGGTAATTTGCTAAAACTAACCTCCCCATATTCAACGACAAAAATATACTCCTCGACTCTAGAAAACTGATCATTTCTAACCACGCCCTTTGCACTTATCACAGATGTAATCATTTGTATCTGAGCATCAGGAAAAATTTCTTCGAGCAAACAGCCAATATGTAAATATTCCTTCTCATCTATTGTAAGTATCAAAACTGACTTTTTAGGATTCAGCAATTTTTTTGCAATTCGTAATCTTTTTTCCATAAATGAAAGCCATTTGCTATGAGCATACGAATCAGAAGAATCAACATAGTCATTATTGTATTTCCAGCTTTTGTCTCTATTGTTATAAGGCGGATCAATATATATACAGTCCACTCTACTCGCATAAAGATATTCCAACAGCTGCAATGCGTGGTAGTTGTCCGCTTCAATCAACGCATGCCAAAAATCATCTTCTGAAGAATTACAAACACAATCTATAGGTTTTAAATATGGATAAATAGATTCTCCAAATTCAGCCACTCGTACTAAATCATTAACTGAAATTGATTTAGTTTCTTCTGCTGATTTTAGACCACAAACAGCCATCCCATTATCAACAGTTAAAACAATGTAGATGTTTTTATCTTCTCTTCTATCCCTAAGAATCACCTTACAACCAGCCTTTATTGGCATATCATAGAGGGGTGTCACTTCCGGCAAATGACTTTCAAATACCAAACCAAATTTTTTCTGTTTAGATAGTTTATTAACTTCCTGTTCAAGCCTTTTTCTTAGACCTTCATCCGTGATTTGTGCTATCAAATCATTAATTGCTGCCATATTTTTACCTCTCTGTATTTTTATTTCTATCTATACTAACTATATCCCCAAAGTCACAATCCAACTCCATGCATATCTTCTCTAAGATACTCATGGACACAGTCTCACCCCTGCTCATCTTGGCAAGTGTACTGCTACTGATTCCGATGTTTTCGTTCTCAACAAGATCCATCTTTTTCATGTTCTTGTCGATCAATAATTTCCATAATCCGTTATAAGATACAGCCATATAATTCCTCTCTTATGGGGATTACCCATCTTGGTGAAGGACCCAAAAGTCCTCATAAATAATCCTAGATTACATTATACGCTCACACGCGCACAATATCAAATGGAATTTTCGACTTTTCGAAACTCTACTTCGCATTAGTCCGTATAGAATTTTGTTTTTATAACAATATTTTTATTTAAAAGTTTCCTCAGGATTCCCGCTCGCACGGCACCATCTTCGATGGTGTTAGGGCACGTCTTCGCAAAGTGGCGAGCAGTGCTTTTTTGTACAAAAAGCTACTATCCGCTCGTTGGTGGCACATCCCCAATCCCCTTGAACAAGCTAATCGCTTGGCTATGCAATTCTTACGAATCGCTTTATTTTGCTGTTGGAATTTTCTTCAGAAATGAAAAAAGAAGGGAACCTATATGTCTTAAACCTACAGATTCCCTATTAGAATTATCGAGTGATATTGTGTTTTCTGACACGCTCCTTCTTCTGCTCTTCATCACTTTTAAGGAACTGGTCGATATCATATTTTGCTCTTTGAATCTCCTGCATATTTTTCTTAACCTGACGATATTCACCGTACAGCTTTTTCTTTTCTTCAAGGATCTCGGCATACTCTACACTGAGATCTTTTACCTTAGGAAGCTTCTTCAGATGAAGCTCATCAAAGGCATTCTTGGCAGCCTTATGAAGCAGGATTTCCTGTCTGTGCTCTTCCAGGAACTTCTTGCTATATCCGCTTTTACGATAATCCGCATATACGTCTTTGGTCTTGAAGTAGTCAAAGATATGCTTCTTCAAGACCTGAATCTCAGCAAGTCGTTTCTCCTTTTCTTTAATGGAAGCTGAAATTTTCGTAAATCGCTCTGTTGCTGTTTTCACATTTTTCTCCAGATCATCATAACTTCGGATGTCATGCTGCTTCAGATATAAAACTGCCTTAGCTACCTGCTTTGTATTAAAGTTCTTGGCAAAGCGGACATAATATTTTCCTTTGCCCTGAGCCAGCTTCTTTTGAATATCGATAAGCAGGTCAAACTCATGATCTTCCTTTTTTCGTAGGTAAGTCTTTGGCTGCTTTTCGGCTTTTTCATTATCGTAGAAAGCATGCTCCATCTCACCGGCAAGAATCTTCTTAAGGTCATCTTCTGTATAACCATTACCTAGAGAACGAAGCCGGATGAAGCGTTTCTGTTCTTTTCCCCTTAGTGAAACATACTTTCCACGCTTAATCTCGTATCCGGCATCTTCCAGTTTATAAAGCAGCTCATCAAAATCTTTTGCGCTGCTTTCACTAAGAATCTGATCAATTGCACCTCTAATATTATCACGGAAGGATTTCTTCTCAGGATAGGTCGTTCGCTTAACACGCTCACTTGGCTTCTTCTTTTCTATGACAGACAGACCATGTTCAAGGCAGATGATATCTGATAATCTCTGCAAAGCCAATCCTACAAAAAAGAAATCTCGGAACTTATGGGTACAATCAAGACTCGTAGAATTAAAGATGATGTGATTATGAATATGCGCCTTATCCGTATGAGTCGCTACAATAAAAGCGTGATTGCCTTTGGTAAATCGCATGGCGGTTTCATAGCCTACCTGATTGCTTCCTCCGGTGTGATTTCTCCCGGCTTAAAGGATTGCCTGATCTGATAAGTGATGATATTGCCCCTGGGATGTCTTCCTGTCAGACGCTCATATTCTCTTTTTGAGAGCATGAATTCTTCATCAACGCTCTCAGCCTGACAAGCGTAAGAACTAATGAATTGACCGTTTTCAGTCTTCTCACCATTCTTGGCATAATCTGTTCTGTCACTAAGAGACTTCGCTACGCTTTTTCCTTTATTCTGATGCATCGTAATAAGTCTAGTAGCTGCCATGCGCATTCACCTCCTCTCAAATCGTAGATAACCTTTGCAGAATACTTTTCATTACCTGCCACAATTCATCTTGGTGAGCCTTTATATCATCAATATCTTACTTGTAGATGCTTCCTGTTTCATTCGCCTTTTTCGCATACTGATTCATATTGGTAGAAGTGATGCCAAGAAGCCTTACGGCCTCTTTGACATCGCTCAAATCCATCTGTATGAGATAACCATCAATCGCCATTTTTCTAAGATATGCACTCTCATTCAGGATGCCGATTTCCTTTTCCCTGTCACGAATCAACTTAGCTTCCCCCAGTGTAGCAAAGAAATGAAACTGCACCGTTCTGTTATCCATGGCTACATCTCCCTGCAAGGACAAATCTCAGGAGCCTTTCTCTCTGGAACAGGAATCGGAGCTGTTTTTACCTTCTCCTGCTGTTCTTTTATCTTTTCCATCACAGAAGCTTTCGTATCAGCTGCAATATCTTCCTGATCTGCCCTCTCATTGATTTCAGCAAAATCCGGTACAGGAGCTGCAGGCACATTATTGATAATCCCATCAAAGGAGTTATCATTCTGCTCTACCATGTCCTCGATACCGCGCATATGATTTCTGCTAATAGATGGGCCAGCTCCCACATCTTCAATTGAATCAATAGACTCCGGAATCTGTTTCTCCAATTCCAAAAGCTTCTGCTCCCACTCAGCTGTCATAGATGCTGACTGAATCTGTTCCGGCATAACGGTAATAAGAGAAGTTCCCTTATCGGTAGGAACCAAATATTTGGTCTTCTTATTACCCTGTCGTTCTACAAAGCCAATACGAACCAGCTTTTCAATTACGCCAGCTCTTGTTTCAGGAGTAACAAGTCCTTTACGCTCTACTTCGTCCGGCATTTATCCCTGTAATACTGCAACTCCTTTAATGTCTCCTGCTTATTTCTACCAAGTCTGTCTACCTCAGTAATAATTAACTCATCACCCACTCTTAATACATCCTCTTTCAATACCTGATATCTTGGACGATTAAAATTCTTTCCTGTCTGCTGGTCAATAAATATCTTTTCCAGCCACAGATTATTCTGCTCACAATAGGCTGTAATCTTCTTGATGCCTCTGCCTAAATGCTGTTCTCTTGTACTTGTTCTGTGATAACCATATCTCTTCATGATTATTCGCTCCTTTCCTTAGTCCTGAAATGTGTACTTTTTGAAACTCCAAAAAAAGGACTGCTAAACAGTCCCGAAATGTATGGATATTCCTTTACGGAACGTCCCGGTATTTGTGTATGCTTTTTGGCACCACCTCCTTAAAAATGGGTATAAAAAAAGAAGGTATATTCCAACCTTCCTCTCAAATCCCTATAAATATAAGAAATGACACCACATCAGCCCCTAATTAATCGTCATGTGCAAAGCATTGTCAATACTTGTAAGTTTTGATTCTTCTACTATTAAAATTCGATAAGTTCTCCTTTCCCTAAAACAATATTGTATACCCATTCATTTCCTACAGAACTTACAATATTACTTATTTTAGAAATCTCACAAACTGTTCTTTTACAAAAATCTTCATGATGTAGTTTATAGTTCTTTACAAAAATCTGATTACAATCTACCTTTGCGTCTGCTGGTGGATATAATGCCATTGGAACCTCTTTATAGTCAAAACCATTTTTAAATCTCCCTGCATTATACAAATATCCCTTTCCATCTCTTCCTTTTCCTGCTATCAGACAATAAAATGGTAAATTGTATATCGAATCACACTGTTTTTCAACCACTTTTGCATAGAAAGACTCAATGATATATATTAAATCTTCCACAAGTATGTTATCTTTATTCCCAGATGCCTCTATATCCTTAATAATCGCTTTTTCTATTGCCACACTTCCTGCTGATGCCATACATAACCAATCATTAATAGCAACAACTTTCTGCATTTCATCTGAGATAAACGCCCCATCAATAGCCGAAGCACGCTTATCTCCTGCGACAATTATTACCTCTTTCTCCTTTATACCAAATATTACGCTCATAGCACCTCCTTTAAAAACATTACTGCTTGCATTTAATGTTACTTAATGCTTCTACCAACTCTTCTCTTGTAACTACTAACTCACAAATCTTCTTCTCTTTTTCATCGCTTCCAAGCGTCATTACATCTAATGAAATAAATTCTCCACCTTCTAACTTTGTAGATTCTTCTGAAAACCTTAACCATCTATCAGAAACCTGACAACTTACAGAAGTCTTGCCTCTTTCATTTTTCTGTCTTTGTGTAAAAGTAATTGGAAACTTTTTAATATTACTCATAATCTCGTACCTCCATTAAATCAAATTGAAATGCTTCAACGCATCCTTAATATACTCCACCTTTTCCTGCGGACATTGCTTCACTTCTGGATTCTCCTTCTTGGACTTATTATAATTCTCGCCCATATCCAGTCCACACATCCGCTTAACCTGTGCAATGTAAGAAGTATGCACATTCACACCATACTTGTTTTTCACATATTCCTTAATCTTCGGATATGTAGCTTTTTCTTGTGGTGTATAATTACTCTCTTCATCAGGCTCCATTGTAACCTCAATCTTAGGTGTATCTTTTTTGAGGGATAATTTGACAGACCGTCTCATCTGTACTCTCGTTGTCCCAATCCACGCCTAATACATTTCTGCCATTCATATATATAGGAAATTTAAACCGGAGACCTTTTAATATTCTGCCATCCTTTTGCTCTTCCTCATAGATAAACACATCCGACAGGAAGCTCTTCAAAAATGTCTTCTTTTCCAGATCTGTAAATTCATCATACAGCTTATCAAAGAATAAAAGGAACTGGTAAACATTATCTTCTGAGATTTTGTCCTGCCTGATATTATAAAGTCTTGTTTCGACTTCTTCTATGGCATTCTCTATATCTGTAATCTCATCATACAGCTTATCAAGTCGTTCCTGCATATCATTGTACTTTTTCTCATAATTCTTATCTAATACGGATAAATGATCCATCTGGTCTGCAAGCTTGTTCTTTGCTCCTGTTGTCTGGTTCAATCTGTCTTTTAAACCATCATATTCTCTTTCAAGCTCTGATGTATCAATACTGCCACCTATCTGCTTTCTGATTTCTTCCTCAAACTTCGGATTCGTGACAAATTTACGGATAATTTCCTCAACTGCCGCATTGATTCTGTCCTCATTCCACTGTCTTTTATAAGTACAGCGGTGTCCGTCCACAAGCTTCCTGTGTTTGCAGGCATAATAGAAATAATCCTTGTAATAGCCTCCGTCCGGATGCTTCTTACGATTCACATTGCCATACATACCGCTTCCACAGACAGGACACTTAATAATCCCTGATAAAATATGTTCATGCTCAAGACTATGTGTTTTTACCTGTAAAACACCTGTCTCCTGCCGCTTTCTGTGTGCCTGGTTCCACATTTCTTCTGATATAATTGCCTCATGGACTCCATCACTTAGCAAGTAATCCTTTTGTTTTACGATATGATATTCATTCCTTGTTCCCGGAATCTTCTCATTTTTTCTTCTGCCAAATGCAAGCTTACCGCAATATATCGGATTGTCCAGCACACCCTTGACGAATGATGTAGAAAAACCTTCAATTGTCTGGACAAGGATATTCTCACGTTCTATCTCTGCAACCGCAGATAACACAGATATCATCAGCTTCCCGACATCCTTAGAGCTGTCAATCCCATCCTCTACACAGATAAGATTAACTCCATAATCCTGCATTTTCTGCAATGACGATAAAACATCTGCAGCATTTCTTCCAAATCGTGACAGCTTAAATACCAGCACATAATCAACATTGTCTTTGCCACTTTCTACATCCGCAAGCATCTGCTTAAACTGTGGTCTGCCTTCCACACTTTTGCCAGATTTACCCTCATCAGAATATTCCCCGACGATAGACATTTCCTGATACTCTGCGTATTTTCTAAGCTTGTCCTTCTGTGCATCAAGACTGTAACCATCTACCTGCATGGAAGTGGAAACTCTTGTATATATGTAACATTTCTGCTGTTTTTTCATCAGATGTTATCTCCTTTTTACTTCCTTGGAAACCTCTTTAATGCTTTCAAGATATGCTTTTTCGACTGGTGTCAAAGTAATCTCCTGATATTTTCTGTATTCTGACTTTGCTTTCTCCAACGCCTGTTTATGACTTACAGAACCGGAACCAGTTAAAAGCTTTCTGTTTCCTGATGACAAAACACTATCCAATTGCTTTACATAATCATCCATGTACATAGGTTTATGTTCAATTGCATTAATTTCTGCCAAATCAAAATAACCAGATACAAGATTATTTAATACTTTTAGTTCACTCTCATCCAGATAATTTTTTGCAATTCCTGATTTAATACGGTATCCAAGAGAGATAATCATATCTAAATTGTAATAAGTAACATTATATGTTTTTCCATCATCTGCAGTTGTTCGGAATTTCCGAACAACTGAATCCTTATCCAGCTCCCCTTCTTCGAATATATGCTTTATATGTTCACTTATATTTGATTTACTGCATTGATATAATTCAGTAAGCTGCTGTTGTGTCAGCCACACTGTATCATCTTCTATTTTAACTTCTATATTTGTCTGCCCATCATCAGTCTGATATATAAGTATTTCCCCATATTCATCGGTTCCAATTTTATCTGCCATAAGCACCTCTCCAATCCATTACTTCTTAGTTATGAAATGTGAACGCATGCGTTCGCTATTGTCCCAACTAAATTTTATCATCATTCCAACCTCTGTTCAACCAAAACTTTTTCCAAGATGAAAGAATAAAACAAAAAGACTCCACTCTTATGAATGAAGTCCCGTAATATATGTATACATCCCGTAGCATATTATCTACAGGATGCCAGCTGCCTATGCAGCCTTTTTGTCCAGAAGCTGTTTTACCCCACCTAAGTAATAACAGAACCTGTCAAATTGTTTCTGTCTGTTAACTTTCTCGTCATCAATGGAATCCTTGATCATCATACACATCTCTACTTCATCTCTTATCCGTGGTGCATATTTAATAATCATGTCTGCAAGAAAGCTGCAGCAGCGTTCAAAATCCTTGTTCATTGCCAAGCCTCCTTAAAATATTATCTTGTGAATAATTCACAGAACATATTTTATCTCAAGACTTACTAAAATGGAATAGATTTTACTGAATGGTAGTTTTTTCAACGCATGTATTTGCTATCATACTACCATTATTATATAAACCACTTGATAACAGCGAGGGCACTATATATGCCATTATATAATTGATAAAATCATTTACTGATGCATTTTCAATCCCACCAGCTTGATATAAATATGTACAAGCTGTCAACAAAATAAAACATATCATTCTGCATACAGCTTTTTGAAATTCACTATTTCTTATGGTAGATTTTTTAGCATCCTTATTATCAATTTCTTCTATGATATTATTTTTTAATTCTTCCTTTCCAATATCTGGCTCTTCAATTTCTTTTGCTGTTTCATATGCATAATCAATAACCTCTGAAAATTTAGAATTAATTATATTATCTGTATTCAATAATTCGCCTAAATGAGATTGTAAGCCTGCAAATGAGCTCATGTCTATTTTAGGCATCTGATCAGCTAATTGTTGTAATCCTGCCTGTAATCCAGTCAATTTTCCATAATCAATATTTATTGAAAATTCAGACCACATACGCATGGATTTATTAATAGAACTTTCTGGATCGTTTAATACAGTTTGCCATGTTTGCATCTGCTTATGTAAATCACTTCCTACAAGTGATTTTTGTAGTGCTTCTATTCCTGCTGTTATACCTTTTAGATTTTTATAAAATTCACTATCCAACATTTTTGTATATGAATCTAATAATTCACTTGTTGTTGCTGACATATAATTTACCTCCTGTCATTGTTTATATCTCCATAGTAATACTTTCTTTTGTGACATATAGGACAACTTTTTATTTATGATGTTTTACTAACAAAAAATATTTCTATCGCTTCCAGCTTAAAACTATACACCATATTGTGGTTGCTCTATTTTATAAAATACTATATATTGTGGTATATTTCAAGTATAAAAAAAGCAGGTATATTTCAACCTGCATTTTTCTATTCTGCTTCTTTCAAGCTGTTATATATTTCATCCGAGAAAATACCAAGTACTTTTCTCTTCATTTCATCATTGCTTAGTAATAAGCTGAATCAATAATTTTAATACAAAACTGCACCCACACATCACGGAGTGCAGTTTTGTATCAATCAATATTCTAATGTTTCTCCATTAAGTGGAATATCAAGAACAAGTATCCTATACAAATGCACTTTCCTCTTTTGCTTTCCGCAAATCTTTTAACACTGTT
>ERZ506896.494-NODE-494-length-29507-cov-7.563188_pt1 | contig 29507 bp, 20 predicted proteins | sample MGYA00513176_ERZ506896 | MGnify/ENA metagenome assembly ERZ506896
CGAGACGGTGTGCGGCCCGGAAAGTGTATAGCGGATTGTGTCGATAAATTCGCGGCTGTGCAGTCCGGTGCGCTCTACTTCACAGTTTTCTGTTTTTTCCATCGTTCTGGTCTGGCCGACGATATTGTCGTACACCCATTTGGTATCACGGTTCCACTGAATATTTTTCATACCGTGGTCGAGGTGGATCGGACGCGGCAGTCCATCCATGCCAAGGCGGCCCCAATCCCATAGTTTGAAGGTAAAGATATACGGTGTCGCACTGATCTCCAGCACCATCGTGTTTTTTCCGGAGCAGTGCACCGTTCCCGCCGGAATCAGCACATGATCGTGTTTTTTGACCGGGATTTTGTTGACATATTTTTCCACTGGGAAACGTTCTTCTCCTTTTTCTGCTGCACGGAGTTCCCGCTCCATCTCTTTTTTATCCACGCCTTCTTTGAGACCGAGGTAGACATACGTTTCCTCGTCTTCATCGGCATCCAGAAGATAGTAGCTCTCATCCTGCGTATATGGCATGCCGAATTTTTCATAAATATATTCGGTCAGCGGATGCACCTGCAGGGAAAGATTCTGACCACCCATCGTGTCCAGCAGATCAAAACGGATCGGAAATTCTGCACCAAACCGGCCATGGACGCGCTCGCCGAGCAGCTCGTGCGGTGCATACAGAACGAGATCCTGGGCCGGAACTTTTAACGTCTTTCCTCCGATTTCCAGATTCAGGCTGTTTTCCTCCGGAACGCCGTCAAAGCTCCAAGCATAGTTGCTGCCGTTTTCGGGCAGGTCAAAATGCGTTTTCATCCAGTCGCCGCCCCAAACGCCCGGGTCAAAGTAAGGCACCATGCGGAACGGCTGCGCCGCAGCTTTGGATAGTGCATCACGGTAAGCGGTACCCGGCACAATGGCAGGGTTGCCGGCTGATGTGGTATCGAGATAATAGTCAAAAACCGGCAGCAGTTTGTCCTTGATCCGGTCGCCCCAGCGCCATTCGGCAAAATAGCCGCGCTTATATTTTGCGCGCTGCGGCAGGTCATGCATGGCTGTATGCCAGTTGTCCTGCCCTTTGCGGAAACGGAGCTGAATTTCCCACCGCGTAATGTCCGCATAGATGGTGATGTCTGCACGTTCCACAAGAGAGGCACCGACACCGTAAACCAGTACCAGACCATCCGTTACGGCATCAATTTTTCCCCGGGCGGCACACAGTGCTTCTTCCGGGTAAAAATTTTTCATCTGCCAGGTGGTCATGATGCCGAACACAGGGTCGTCCGTCAGTTCGTGTTCGATTTTTGCATCCAGCTCAGCGGGTTGGATTGCCAGATCATCTGCATGAATGATAAGTTCAGCGTGCGGGAACAGCGCAAGGATCTCCGCTTGATCGGTACCGGGGTAGCATTCAACCGTCACAACGGTTTTGCTGCTGCCTGCACACAGGGCGTGCAGTTCCTGTTTTACGGCATCGGTTCCCCGTGCAGCATGGTCGGCGGCGCCGGCCTGTATGGTGGGGAAGCGCCGGTAAGGGTAAGTAGAGGGATTCGGCATAAAAGGCACCTGCTTTCGGATATTTTGTACGATATAATCAACATACACGGAAGCGGGATAAATGTCAATACATTTCTGAATAAAATTAAATTAGTAATTACATCTTTACAAATTGCCGCCTGCATGGTATACTTGATTCAGAAGTGGTGTGCGGTATAAATCTGCGCTGTGACAATGTTTTTGTGCGGAGAACACCGGACACGGCACATCAGCAGGGAGGTTGGATATAGTATGCCGCAGCCGCGATATCTTCAGATTGTACAGCAGTTGAGGGATCGGATACAGAACGGGGAATACCCGCCGAACACCCGCATTCCCACAGAAAACGAGCTATCTGTTTCTATGGGGGTAAGCCGCCCCACGGTGCGTCAGGCGCTGAACCTGCTTGAACAGGAAGGACGCCTGACAAGGGTCAAGGGCAGCGGCACCTATGTGACAGAACCAAAAATACAGCACGAATCCACGCGGTTCTTGATCGGCTATCAGGAAGAAAGCCGGGAACGGCACAACCACCTGCACACCAGCGTGCTGGCACTGCAAAAAGAAAAACCGGGCAAGCTTGCCGCCAAAGCACTGGGTCTTGCCGAGGGGGAACGCGTGACCCGGATGGTTCGGCTGCGCTGGCTGGAAGGTATGTATAACGGTTGCCCCATTGTGTATACAACGGTGTATGTGCCGGTACGCCTTTTCCCGGAAATGGAAGAACAAAACTTTACGGATGCATCCTTTTACGAAATGCTGGACAGTCGCGGGCTGACCGTCATGCGAACCTCTCAGCGACTGGATGTGCGTATGCCCCCGGCAGAGGTCGCGGCAGAGCTTAAACTGTCGCCTTTTGAACCGACAGTCTATATTGTCTCGACCGGCTATAGCCAGAACGGTATTGCGGTGGAATACAGCGAAAGCTATTATCCGGCAAGCCGGAGCAGTTTTAATATTGAAATCAACCGGGGGAGATAAAATGCAGGAAGTGTATCTGTGTCTGGATGTGGGCGGTACGGAAATCAAGGCTGCACCTCTGGATAAAAGAGGAAATTTTCTGGCACCTGTCCGCCATTTCCCGGCAATGGCCGGCGCGGACAGGCAAACGTTGCTTGAAAACTTTGGTTGGATTTTTAGCAGTATCTGCCCGGAAAATGCTGTTCCCATTGAAATTGATCTTGCGTTTCCCGGACCGTTTGACTATAAAAACGGCATCTGCCTTTTACAAGGGCTGGACAAATACGATGCACTGTACGGCTGCAATCTGCGCCGAGCATTCTCCGAAATCAGCGGCTTGCTGGAGCAAAAAATTCAATTCATCAATGATGCAGCGGCCTTTGCGTTGGGGGAAATGGCCTTTGGTCAGGCGACGCAAGCCGGGCGAGCTCTGTTTGTAGCAGTGGGAACCGGCTGCGGCAGTGCATTTGGGGTGAACGGATTTCTGGCTGAAGAAGGTACACCCGGTGTGCCGCCAAACGGATATTTTTATAATGCACCGTTTCGGGACAGCTGCGTAGACGACTATATTTCCCGGCGGGGGCTGGAAAAGCTGTCCGGCGAGATGCTGGGGGTGCCGCTGGATGGTCGTGCGCTTGCTGAACGCATCGCCGCCGGGGACGAACGGGCCAAAGCCTGTTTCCGGTGCTTTGGTGAACAGCTGTGCGATGCATTGCAGCCGCAGATCGAAGCATTCTGTCCGGACACGCTCTGCATGGGGGGACAGATTATGGCAAGCGCGGCATTATTTCTGCACCCGTTGGAAAAACTTTGTACAAACAAGAAGATTACTTTATATATGACACAGGATACTTCTCTGCGGACTATGCAGGGGCTGACAAGAGCTGCCAGCCGGTAGGCATATATCAATCTGCTTATATATCTGGAAAAATTTCAGTCCATGGAGCACTTCAAATAGGAACTCGTCGAATATCTGGATTACTACAACAACCGCAGAATCAGAGCAAAACGAAAGGGCTTGCCGCCTGCAATTCACAGACAACAAGCCCTTTCGGCTGCTTGAACAATTTTTACTTCAAAATATGGCCCTGACTTTTTGGGATCACCTCAAAACCGCGGATGTCCTGCTATTTATTTGGTGAAAAAACCATGTAGCTGATTGCTTTATAGAATAGACTCGTCAGGATTTGAAGCTTTTGGATCGGATGCCAGCACGCCGCGGTAAAGCACTTCGGAAGAAACGTAACTGACTTCGGGCGCCGCTTTCGGGTGTTCTATCACAAAAAGAATCTTGGCGGCCAAGCGAGAACCGATGGTTTTCGGCTTTACATCGACTGTTGTAATACGGTCGGCAACGTTCAAATATTCGCTGTTGTTGTCAAAGCCCGTCAGTACGATACGTCCTTCAGGGTCTATCCCTTTTTCTTCAAGATAACGCTGGATGAAATGAGCAATATAGTCGCTGGCACAGACGATACCGTCCGGCATGGTTGGCAAAAAGTCCAGAAAGTGACTGATTTCCTCATAATGGGTACGAAGACCCAATGACCCGGTAAGGTAAAGACTGGGGTTTGGAATGATCCCATGCTCATGCAGCGCATCCAGAAATCCCTCGTAGCGTTCTTTGTTTGTCTGGGCATATTCTACATCGCCTATGAAACTGAGCTTTCGGCATCCATGACGGAGCAGATTGCTTGTAATCTGCCGGATAAGGTCGCGACCCTCAATAATGAGCAGATCCCCATGTAACTGGTTATAGGGGACAGAAGGAACCGTGTCCAGAAAAACCTTTGGTATAGGTAAAGAGGATAACAGCCGCAGCAAGGGCGCAGAGTACGTGTTCAGTACAATGACACCATCTACTGTACCGTTTGTCAAAGGCTCCGGCAACACATAGCCCGCTTTGTAATTTGTGGGAAGATATGTGTACATGAGGTTGACATTATGCTCGGAAAGATCTTTGGCAATCTGATGGATAATCTGCATCCAGAAAAGAGAGGACTCCGGTCGGCACACGGCTACCGCTACGGTGCGTGTGTGGGGAGGCAGTTGAGCAGAGACGGTCGCAGTGGTATCCTGAGAGGGAGTGTGGAAATAGCCCATCTCGGTGGCTTTTTGATGGATTTGGGCACGCATAGAATCCGAAACGCCGGGACGGTTGCTTAGCGCTTTCCATACGGTGATTCTGGAAACAGAAAGAGCATCAGCAATATCCTGCATGGTTGGTTTGCTCATGAAAGAAATCCTCCGCTTTTTGAGTTTATAGTAAGTATAGCACAATCATAAGAGAAAAGCAACGCGAAAAGTTAACTTTTGCTAATGTTTGATGTTGAAAATGTTGGCTATCTTGCACAAAAAAACAATGCGAAAACCGTTGATATGCACGAATACAATGAAACGGTGCGCGATTTGTGCAAAATGACGATTGACAGGTACAAAAGTAAATGTTAATATTTGACTAACAAATGGCAACGAATGCTAACTATGGAGTTGACGCTTAGTTAGCACGAAATGCTGGCGGCTGTTAACACTTGGCTCGCCAAAAGAAAGGGGCACATTCTATGAAAAAGGATAAGCCGGCAGTTTCAACTTCAACGAAGCCACGCCGCAAATGTTGGACGAGTGATGACACGGAGCTGACACTGCTGGGGCTTCCGGCAGCCATCTGGTATGCGGTCTTTTGCTACCTGCCTATGTTCGGTCTGATTATTGCGTTCAAGAATTTCAAGATCACTCCGGGAAGGGGTTTCCTTTACAGCTTATTTCACAGTGACTGGGCAGGATTTGATAACTTCAAATTCTTTCTTACCAGCAACACCTTTACCATGCTGCTGCGCAATACGCTGTTATATAACATCTTATTTATCGTATTGAACATTGTAATTCCGGTTACATTGGCTGTGCTGATTAACCAGATTTACAGCCGAATCGCTTCTAAAGCATACCAGACCATGATGTTCTTCCCGTACTTCCTTTCGTGGGTTGTTGTCAGCTACTTTGTCTACGCCTTCCTGAACCCCGACAAGGGCTTGATGAACACTATCATACAGTTTTTCGGCGGCGATAAAATCATGTGGTATTCTCAGCCAAAATGGTGGCCGCTGATTTTGACTTTCATGCAGGTCTGGAAATCCATGGGCTATAATATGGTTGTCTACCTTGCAAGTATTACCGGCATTGACAGTACGCTGTACGAGGCGGCAACGCTGGACGGCGCGACCAAGTGGCAGCAGACCAAATATATTACACTGCCGGCACTGAAACCCATCATCGTTATGATGTTCATTCTGAATGTCGGCCACATCTTCTATTCCGATTTCGGCTTGTTCTATCAGGTTACGCAGGGTGTTCCCAACTCACTGTACAACGTTGCCAGCACATTTGACACCTATGTCTACCAGGCTTTGCAGAGCAATGTGACAATCGGCAGAACTGCTGCCGCAGGTTTGTTCCAGGCTGCATGCTGCTGCGCGACCGTTCTGGTTGCCAACTTCATCGTTTCCAAGATTGATGAAGAAAGCGCGATTATTTGATGAAGGGAGAACACACAAATGACTCTGGCAGAAAAGCATAAGATAAAGGCCGAAGAAAAAAAGCTGGAAAAAGAGGAAGCTCGTGCGGCGTTCCGCTTAAACCAGATTAAGCCGACAACGAATGCCTGCTTTAACATTCTGTTTGTACTGCTTTCCTTCGTCTGTCTGTTTCCGGTGTTCTACGTCTTTATGATTTCCGTTTCCTCCACGGATTCTATCACAAAGTACGGGTACAGGCTTTTCCCGGATACATATTCCACGGCGGCGTACACGTTCCTTTGGAATGAACGCGGAACGATTTTTAATTCACTCATAATTTCCGTGGTGGTCACGGTTATGGGTACGGTGCTGGGTGTGCTGCTGACCACAATGATTGGCTATGTGCTTTCCCGCCCGAACTATAAACTCAAAGGCTTCTTCACTTGGATGGTGTTCATCCCGATGATTTTCAATGGCGGCATGGTTGCAAACTATGTGGTTGTTGCCAATATGCTGCGTTTGAACAACACCATCTGGTGTCTGATTCTGCCGCTGGCGATGAGCAGCTTCAATGTTATTATCTGCAAGACCTTCTTCCGAACAACGGTACCGGATTCCATCATTGAGTCGGCAAAGATTGACGGCGCATCCCAGATGAAAATTTTCTGGCGTATCGTGGTGCCCATCTCCAAGCCTGTTTTTGCCACAATTGCGCTGTTTTTGACCTTCGGCTACTGGAATGACTGGTTCCAGTCCGCCCTGTATATTTCGGATTCCAAGCTGGTATCCTTGCAGGCACTGCTGAACAACATGATGAAGAACCTGGAGTACATCGCCAATAACCCCAGCGCAGGTCTGAGTCTGCAGCAGTACCGTAACTCGATGCCGTCCGAATCCGTTCGTATGGCAATCGCAATCATTATCGTCATTCCCATTGCGTGCGCGTATCCGTTCTTCCAGAAGTACTTTATTTCCGGTCTGACGGTTGGTGCGGTTAAGGGCTAAGAGAAAGACTCTGAAAAAGAAAAACACTGTATAAGAACATCGATGCTAACAAATAAACCCATTCAATTTTCCCACCACATTTGGTTCTGTTCCCCTATAAGGGGAATGAAGATACACAACTTTACACAAGCAAAGGAGAAAAACAGATGAAAAAGTTCAACAAAGTGCTTGCGCTGGGCATGGCCGGTTCCATGGCCCTCAGCATGGCAGCCTGCGGCGGCAGTTCCTCTTCTGCCTCCACCGGCACCGATGGCAGCAGCACCTCTACGGCTGCTCCTACGGCTGCTCCCTCCAAGGACGTCGTCACCCTGAAATGGGTGGCCGTTGGTTCTGGCATGCCTTCTAACTACGATGCATGGCTGGCACAGATTAACCCGTATCTGGAAGATAAGATCGGCGTCAACATTGACATGGAGGTTATCTCCTGGGGCGACTGGGACACCCGCCGCAATGTTATTGTGAACACCAGCGGTGAATACGACATCCTGTTCACCAACGTCAACACCTATAACAACGACGTCAATACCGGTGCTTTCCTGGATATCACCGATATGGTCAAGGAAGCGGCTCCTGAACTGTACGCTTCCGTTCCGGAAGATTATTGGAAAGCCTGCGAAGTGGGCGGACGTGTTTATGGTGTGCCTACCTACAAGGATTCTTCTCAGAGCGAGTACGTTGTCTGGGATAAGGCAAAGATCGAGGCTGCCGGCTATGACTATACCAAGGAGTTGGGCATCACCGACCTGGATGAACTGACTGCGCCCCTGAAGGCTATCAAGGACACTGACGGCGAGGCTTCCTTCCCTCTGAACAAAAACGGCGGCGGCTACCAGTCCTATATGTATGACCAGCTTGGCGCCGGTCTGTATCCCCTGGGTGTGCGCTATGATGACAGCGAGGGTAAGGTTGTTGCTACTGTTGAGCAGGATGACGTCAAGCAGATTCTGAAAACCTTCCATGAGTGGTACAACGAAGGTATCATCAACTCTGACGCTGCAACCCGTCCCGAAGATGCAAACTACAAGGCTTGCTCCATTGCACAGGGCTGGTCCGGTGCGGCAATCACTTCCTGGGGTCCGCAGCTCGGCGTTGAGTGCGTTGCCCAGAAGTGGGGTCCGACCATCGTTTCCAATGAAACTGTCCGCGGCTCTCTGAACTGCATCTCCGCTAACTGCGCCAACCCCGAAAAAGCACTGCAATTCCTGCAGCTGGTAAACACCGACACCTACGTCCGTGACCTGTTCTACTACGGCGTTCAGGGCGACAACTGGGATTACACCGATGACAGCAAAACCTTCGTCCATAAGAACAACGCGGATTGGTCTATGGCAGGTTACACCCAGGGCAGCTTCTTCGCTATCACCCCGACCGACGATTTCGATTTCAACCAGTTCGACGAAGTTAAAGAGCTGAACGAAAAGGCTGAGCCTTCTGTCCTGCTTGGTTTCACTCTCGACACCACCCCCATCGCTGATGAACTGGCAAACTGCATCCAGATTGCAGAGCGTTACAAGGGCGAGCTGCTGACCGGTACGGCTGATCCCGAAGTTATGGTTCCCCAGATGATGCAAGAACTGCGCGCTGCCGGCTTTGACAAGATCGTTGCTGAGGCACAGAGCCAGGTTGACGCTTTCATGGCTACCAATAAGTAATCTTTAAAAATCCAAATACTATCCCTGCAGGCAGGGAAACCTTCGGGAGCGGGACGCTGAGTTCCCGCTCCCGATTTATTTTAAGTACACAAGGAGAATCAAGTATGGCTAAAATCATCGGCAGCGCACTGCCCAATATTCCGTGGCAGGAACCGCCTGCAAACACCCGCACCCCTTTCTGGCGCTATGATGCAAACCCCATCATCGGTCGTGACGGCAACGCCCGTTCCAACAGCGTGTTCAACAGCGCCGTTGTACCTTTCAAGGATGGCTTTGCCGGCGTATTCCGCTGCGACAGCCTGTCCATCAGCATGGATATTTTCGCAGGCTTCAGCAAGGACGGTCTGCACTGGGATATTGAGGATACCCCGATTCATCTGGTAGGGGACGACCCGGAGGTCACAACCCGTGAATACCGCTATGACCCCCGTGTATGCTATATGGACGGCAAATACTATGTGACCTGGTGCAACGGCTACCACGGACCCACCATCGGCATTGCATGGACGGATGACTTCAAGACATTCCACCAGTTGGAAAATGCCTTCCTGCCGTACAACCGTAACGGTGTCCTTTTCCCGCGCAAGATTCAGGGGCGCTACATGATGATGAGCCGCCCGAGCGATACCGGGCATACCCCCTTCGGCGATATTTTTGTCAGCCAGAGCGAAGATATGATTTACTGGGGACGCCACCGCTTTATGATGGGTGCTGTAAAAGGCGATGAATCTGCATGGCAGAGCATGAAAATTGGCCCCGGCCCCATCCCCATTGAAACCGATGAGGGCTGGCTGCTGATTTACCATGGTGTTATCAACACCTGCAACGGCTATGTATACCGCATTGGTGCTGCTCTGCTGGATATTGACGAGCCGTGGAAGGTAAAATACCGCGGCAAGGATTACCTGCTGGCTCCTCATGAGCTGTATGAGTGTGTAGGCGACGTGCCGAACGTGACCTTCCCCTGCGCCACCTTGACGGATGCCGCGACCGGTCGTATTGCGATGTACTACGGCTGTGCCGATACCGTGACCGGTCTGGCGTTCACCACGGTGGATCGTGTATTGGACTATATCAAGAAGAACTCTTTCTGATGTTAAAGGGGCAAAGAGATGCCACAGGATAACATTTTGCTGATACCACGATTTCGGTGTAGATACGTTCCACTAACGCAAACAAAAATGCAAAAAACAGCCAGCTTTGAATTGCTGGAAGCCTCGTTATGAGGGAAAGGAAAGACCTATGCGCACCATTGATTTTCTTGACAAGCGCGTCACAGGTATCTGCAATGAGCTGAAAAAGCTTTCTGTAAAACAGAAGTTTGAAACGAGCGACTGGCTCATAAAGCCGGGCAACTTTCTGCGCCCGGAAGATGCCGATGCAGACCCTGCACCGTTTGAACCCTTTGACAGCCGCACCATGCATTGGTACGGACCGGACAAGCATTACTGGTTCCGCGCGGATGTGGCTGTGCCGCAGGAAATGGACGGAAAACCGCTGTGGATGCACGTCTGCACCCAGATTGATGAGTGGGACGATGCCAAAAACCCGCAGTTCCTGCTGTTTGTGGACGGCAAGGTGACACAGGGCGTGGATATGAACCACCGCGACATCCTGCTGGACCGCTGCGCCAAGGGCGGTCAAAAGTACCGTCTGGAATTGCAGTCCTACACCGGAACCCTGCATACCGAATTCAACCTGATTGTAGACCTGCGGGAAATCGACCCCGAAATTGAGGGTCTTTACTACGATATGGTTGTGCCGCTGGAGGCTTTTCCCCGGTTGGAAGAGGACGGCAAAGCCCGCCGCGATCTGGAAAACGTGCTGAACGAGGCTGTCAATCTGATCGACCTGCGCACACCTTATAACGAGAGCTTCTATCAAAGCATTGCTGCTGCCCGCCGGTATCTGGCAAAAGCACTTTATACCGACCTTGCCGGTCATGAGGAAGTCATTGCAAGCTGCATTGGTCACACGCACATTGACGTGGCATGGTGGTGGACTGTTGCACAGACCCGGGAAAAAGTGTGCCGCAGTTTTGCAACTGTGCTGAAACTGATGGACGAATACCCCAACTACAAGTTTATGTCCAGCCAGCCGCAGCTGTATTACTTCCTGAAGCAGCGCTACCCCGAGCTGTATGAGCAGATCAAACAGCGCGTGGCGGAGGGACGCTGGGAACCCGAAGGCGGTATGTGGGTTGAGGCGGACTGCAACCTGACCAGCGGCGAAAGCCTGGTGCGTCAGTTCCTGTACGGCAAGCGTTTCTTCAAGGAAGAGTTCGGTGTGGACAACCGCATCCTCTGGCTGCCGGACGTATTCGGCTATTCGGGCGCACTGCCGCAGATTATGGCAAAGTGCGGCATTGATTATTTCATGACCACAAAACTGGCGTGGAACCAGTTCAACAAAATGCCTTACGACACCTTCAAGTGGCGCGGCATTGACGGCACCGAAATCCTGACCCACCTTGTCACAACGCTGGGGGTCGGTCAGAGCGAGAATGACTTCTTCACGACTTACAACGGCATCCTGCATCCCGATGCGCTGATCGGCGGCTGGCACCGCTACCAGCAGAAGGACATCAACAATGATATCCTGATTTCCTACGGTTACGGTGACGGCGGCGGCGGTCCGACCCGCGCCATGCTGGAAACCTCCACCCGTATGGAAAAGGGCATCGAGGGACTGCCCAAAGTGCGTCAGGCATTTGCACGCACCTACTTTGATGAGCTGGCTGAGCGTGTGAAGGACAACCGCCGCCTGCCCACATGGGAAGGTGAACTCTACTTTGAGTATCACCGCGGCACATACACCTCCATGGCGCGCAACAAGCGTTCCAACCGTAAGATTGAGCTGCACATGATGGACTTGGAACTGCTCAGCCTGCTGGCACAAGCCAAGGTCGCATACCCAGAGGCAGAAATCGACAAGCTGTGGCATGGAATCCTCATCAATCAGTTCCATGATATTCTGCCCGGTTCCTCCATCCACGAAGTATACGAAGTCACCAAAAAAGAATATGCCGAGATGGAAGCCGAAATCACGGCACTGCGCGAGGAGCGCCTAAATGCACTGACCCCCGCAGGCGAAGGTGTTACCGTGTACAACACCACCGGCTTTGCCCGCAGCGATGTGGTTGAACTGGGCGACTGCAAGGCAGAGGCTTTGCAGGACGAGGCCGGAAATGTTTATCCCGTACAGAAAACAGCCGAGGGTGCTGTGGCGTTCCTGAACAACCTGCCTGCCAAGGGCAGCAAAACGTTTGCGGTCGTACCGGCACAGGCATCGGCTGCGCCCTTCGAGATTGCTGCTGACGGACATAAGATCGACACCCCGTTCTATACGGTCACCTTTGATGAACACGGTCAGATGACCGGCATCTTTGACAAAGAGAACCGCCGCGAAGTGCTCAAGCCCGGTCAGGCAGGCAACCTCTTCCGCGTATATGAGGATAAGCCCATCTATTATGACAACTGGGATATCGATATTTTCTATACCGAAAAGTTCTGGGATGTCACCGACCTGCAGGACTTCACATGGACGGAGAACGGTCCCGTGCGCGCCACACTGCACATCGAACGCAATTACAGCAACTCCACCCTGGTGCAGGATATCCATTTCTATGCAAAGCAGCGCCGGATTGAGTTTGTTACAACCGTGGACTGGCACGAACACCAGAGCCTGCTGAAGGTTCACTTCCCGGTAAATGTCCATACTGACGAAGCTACGTTTGAAATCCAGTACGGCAACCTGACCCGCAAGACGCACGCCAACACCAGCTGGGATCGCGCACGCTTTGAAAGCTGCGGTCAGAAGTGGATGGACCTGAGCGAAGGACATTACGGCGTCAGTATGCTGAACGACTGCAAGTACGGTCATTCCGTCAAGGATTCTGTGATTGGGCTGACCCTGATCAAGTCCGGCATTGAGCCGAATCCTACCACGGATCAGGAAGTTCACCATTTCACATACGCCATTTATCCGCACGCCGAAAAATGGCAGGCAGCCGGCACGGTGCCGCAGGCGTTCTTCCTGAACCAGCCCGCGTTGGCTGTGCAGGGCGGAAAGCCGGGCGAAAGCTTCAGCCTTGCCGGACTGGATGCACCCAATGTGGTGCTGGAAACCATCAAACGCGCCGAGGATGGCGATGGTGCCATTGTGCGTATGTATGAGTGCGAGAACAGCCTGACAAATGTCACCCTGGACTGGAACCTTCCCTTCCATGCGGCAGAAAGCTGCAACTGTCTGGAACAGCCCGACGGCGAGCCGGTTGAAGTCAAAGACGGCAAGATTACCTTTACGGTAAAGCCGTATGAAATCAAGACAATTCGTATCCGTTAAATAACAAAGTCCGAACATTCTGCACGGGCGGTTGGCAATGCGCCCGCCGCCCGTGCCTTTTTTTGGAGGAAATGATGATGGAGTTTATTCCGAATCCACATAAGATCGAACACCTTGCAGGGGTTCATATGCTGGACAATCAGAGCCGAATCACCCTGTGGCAGACCGAACCCGCCGCGTTGCTTTATGCACAGATGCTGCAGGGCTGCCTGCGGGAGTACGCCGGGCTGGAAGTGCCGTTCACCCGCGGTAAGCCCCGGGCAGGTGACGCCGTACTTACGGTGGATACCGCCCTGCCGCAAAACCGTTACACGCTGAGCATTATGCCGGAATGCATCACGCTGAAAGCCGGCAGCGATGAAGCACTCTGCAACGGTGTGCAGACACTGTGCCAGTATATTGAACAGCACGGAGCCGTACTGCCCGCACTGGAAATTGAGGACTGGCCCGATCTTGCCAACAGAGGCTATTATCAGGACTGCTCCCGCGGACGTGTCCCGAAGCTGGACTACCTGAAACAGGTGGCAGATATTCTCTGCCGCTACAAGATCAACCAATGGCAGCTTTATATTGAGCACACCTATCTTTTCCGTGACCTGAGCGAAGCATGGCGTGAGGATACGCCGCTGACCGCGCAGGAGATTATGGAACTGGATGATTACTGCGCAGCCCGGCACATTGAACTCGTTCCTTCCTTGTCTACCTTCGGGCATATGTACCGTATTCTCAGCACAAAAACCTGTTGCGACCTCTGCGAGCTGCCTGACTCGGAAAAGATTCCGTTCAGTTATACCTATGCAGGGAATCACCATACCCTGAACGTATCCAATCCCGATGCGCTGGGGTTTGTAAAAGGGCTGATTGACGAATACCGCCCGCTTTTCCGCAGCAGCAAATTCAATATCTGTGATGACGAAACGTTCGATTTGGGCAAGGGGCGCAGCAAGGCACTCGCCGAGGAGCAGAGCGAGCGCAGCCTGTATCTCAGCCATGTGAAGGCGCTGTGCGAATATCTTGTTGCGCAGGGGGTAACACCGCAGTTCTGGGGGGACATCATGTGGCGCTTCCCGGAAAGCTGTGCCGAGCTGCCCAAGGAAACCATCTGCCTGAACTGGGGCTATCTGCCGCATCAGCGGGAAAATGAGATTCGGGATATTGCCGCCAGCGGGATTACACAGTATGCCTGCCCCGGCGTTTGTGGCTGGAACCGTTGGATGCCTCTGATGTACAATTCTTACCTGAATATCCGTACCATGTGCCACCATGCACACAAGTACAACGCTATTGGCCTTTTGAACACTGACTGGGGCGATTATGGTCATGTCAATGACCCGCGCCTGACGATTCCGGGCGTCCTGTACGGTGCAGCGTTCGGTTGGAATGCAGAGCCTGTGGAATTTGACGAGCTGAACGAAGCGGTTTCCCGCCTGTATTACGGCGATACCACCGGGCAATTTGCCGGTCTGATGGCAAAGCTGCAGGATTATGAAGTTTTTGACTGGCGGAATACCGTCAACTGGATAGAATGTGATGAGAAAACCCGCGCCGAGATCCTTTCCGAGGTGGACTTTACAAGGATTGACGATGCCAACCGCGCCGTAGAAAAGGCAAAGGCAGATATCCTTGCAGCCGCGGTAAACCTTCCTGCCGGCAAAAAGCAGATTGTACAGGTACTCTGCCAGACGGCAGACATCATTGTGCTGTGGAACCGTATTGGCGCATGGCTCAATGCAGGCTGCCCGCACGGCCCCGAAGCAGATGCCATGGCAGCTGCGCTGGAACACTGGCTGCAGCGCTACCGTGCGCAGTGGCGTCAGGTCAGCAAAGAAAGCAGCCTGTCGGTTCTGACAAACCTAATCTGCCGTTACGCGGATCTTCTCCGCGGACGCGCTTACGGAACCGTGGAGGCGCCTGCCGGGAGGTAAGCCATGGGCTGGCTTTATCAGCTGTTTTTTCCTGCGCATACACCGACCGAAAATGAACTGGAAATGGGTCGCTACCGGATTATTGCCGAAGGCGCAGTGGCCGGCGTGATTTATGCCGTTGCCACCGGCAACTTTCTGGCCGGGTATTTGAGCAGCCTTGGGGCGTCCGTATCCTTATGCGCCGCAGCGGCCATGATACCGTCTTTCGGGTGCGTACTGCAGTTTTTCTCGCCCTTTGTGTTTGAACGGATGCACCACCGCAAACTGGCTATATGGCTTATGTGCGTGGTGTTCAGGCTTTCCATCAGCAGCATTCTGCTGGTACCGCTGGCTCTGCCGGACCCCGGTCATGCCCGCGCTGTGGTGCTGGTGCTTTATACCATCGGCTTTTTCTCTGCGGGGCTTGTTACGCCGGGGCTGGAACACATGGTTTTGGGCATCGCCCCCCAAGGCGGGCGCGGTCAGTTCTACGCCGTCAAGAGCATTATCGGAACCTGCGTTTCCAGCGCGGCAACACTTGCACTTGGTCGCGTACTGGATTATTATCTGGACAGGGGCAGGGCTATACCGGCTTTCTTATCATCGGTATTGTCAGCCTGTCGCTTACTGTGGTGGATGCCGTTCTGCTTGCTTCGGTAAGAGAGAACCCGGTAAAATTCACCTCCAAAATGCGCCCGGCGGATATTCTGCGCCCAGTGCGCGACCCTGCTTACCGTCCATTGCTTTTTTACTGCATCATCGGCGGGCTGACTGGCGGCTTTGCTTCTCCGTTCCTTTCCGTGTATGAGCTGCGGGTGCTGGGGCTCAGCCACACCTTCATCACATCGGTGGGTGTCGTGTCCGCTGTTGTGGGCATGGCAGGCAGCTGGGTGTGGGGGCGGCTGGCCGACCGCACTGCGTGGAACTGCGTTATTTGGCTTACTGCATTCCTGAATCTTTCCTGCACGCTGGGCTGGTCCTTTGTGCGCCCTTCCTTTGCACATTTGGTTGCGCCGGTTCTGATTGTCGTTGCGGCGGGCTGTGCAGGCGGCGCATCACTGGCAAGCACAAACCTGCAATTTGCATTGAGTCCTGAAAGCGGCAAAACCGCTTACTTTGGCGTAACGGCTGCCATGAACAGCATTGCCACCTGCACATCGGCCGCAGTGGGAACCGCCATCCAGCCCATGCTGGAAAAATCTATGGGGGACAGCTCAATTTCGCTGCTGTTTTTTGTGGCAGGCATCGGCGGTTTTGCCAACCTGATTATAAATGGGCGAAAATTGCCCTCTGTAACATAAAGGGAGAAAAAAGATGTACCCATACCAGAACCCGGATCTTTCGACAGAAGAGCGCATTAGCGACCTGATGAGCCGGATGACCCTTGAAGAAAAGATCCTGCAGACAGATCAGTATTATTCCGGCGATTTTACAACGCAGGACGAAAACGGCAAGGTTACAGCCGTGGATATGCAGCGGTTTGATGCACTGATGCAGCACAATAGTGTCGGCAGTGTGCAACTGCGCGGTATGACTGCTGCCCAAGCCAATGTTGTGCAGCGGTATGCCATAGAAAACACACGTCTTGGCATCCCATACCTTTTTAGCGAGGAAGCACTGCATGGGCTGATGACAAACAACGCAACCAGTTTTCCACAGCAAATTGGTCTGGCGGCAAGCTTTGAGCCTGAACTCGGGCGCGAGATGGGACACGCCATTGCGGCAGAGTCCCGGGCTTGCGGGATTCACGAAACATACAGCCCCGTCATGGATCTGATTCGTGATCCACGGTATGGTCGCGCGGAAGAATCCTATGGTGAGGACACATACCTTTGTGCTGAGTTTGCACGCGAAACCGTATTGGGTATGCAGGGGACAGACCTGACGACACCGGACACCGTGGCTGCCGAACCCAAGCACTACGTCGGCTACGGCAACCCTGTGGGGGGACTGAACTGCGCCCCCTGCACCATGGGTCGGCACGATGTATTCAGCGACTGTCTGCCTGTCTTTGAAGCGGCTTTTGCAGACGGCAAAGCGTGCGACGCTATGTGCAGCTACAACTCCATCGACAGTATTCCGGTATCCATGGACCATGAGCTTTTAACGGATGTCCTGCGCGGGCAGTTTGGTATGCCGGGGTTTGTCCGCAGCGACCTGACGGCGGTTTCCCGCCTGTATGACTGGCACTTTATTGCCGAAACGCCGGAGGAGGCCATCCGCCTTGGGCTGGAAGCCGGCGTGGACTTGCAGCTTTACGACTTTCCGCATGATGTCTGGCAGAAAGCGATTGCCCACCTGATTGAAAGCGGTTCCATGAAGATGTCGGTGCTGGATACGGCGTGTCGGCGTGTGCTGCGTATGAAATTTGCACTGGGGTTGTTTGAAAATCCTTATACGGATGAAAAACGCGCCGATAAAATCCTGCGCTGCCCGGAACACCTGACCACCGCGGAAAAAATAGCGGAAAAATCCATCGTATTGCTCAAGAATGACGGCTTGCTGCCGATCAGAAAAGACCTGCGCAGCGTGGCAGTCATCGGTCCGGCAGCTGATACGGTTTCTTATGGCGACTATACCGAAACACGCGGCCGTAAAGGCGGGGTTTCTGTGCTGGACGGAATCCGTGCTGCAGTCAGCCCTGAAACCGAGGTGCTGTATGAGCGCGGCTGCAACTTTTTGGGGCAGGCGCTGCACCCGTTTGATCCGTCCATGCTGCGCGATGAAAACGGCGAATCCGGGCTGACAGGTCACTATTATAACGGACCTGTGCCGCAGGGCGAACCGGTGCAGGTTCGCACGGATCGCACCGTCAACTTCAACTGGATTTTCGCACTGCCGCATCCTGCCCTGGATGCCAACTGTTTCAGCGTTGTCTGGACGGGTTCTGTGGTTATGCCCCGCACAATGGATGGCTGCATCGGGCTGAGTACGCAGGATAGTATGCGCCTGTACGTGGATGACAAACTGCTGATTGATGGCTGGGGCAAGGATAAGAGCGCTGACCAGGCATTGGATTTCCACTTTGAAGCCGGACGCACTTATAAAATCCGCATTGAGTTTGTCAACGACCGGCGGGGCGCCCGCGTGATTTTCGGGTACAGCGCCGGGCGGGAAAATTTCCCCGCAGCAGTGGAAGCCGCACGCAAAGCGGATGTCGCCATCCTTTGCATGGGCGACAACGAGGAGACCAGCGGCGAGAACTTTGACCGCACCGACCTGAACCTGCCCGGCAGACAGCTTGAGCTGGTACAGGCTGTTTATGCAACCGGAACCCCTGTGGTGCTGGTGCTGCAAAGCGGACGCCCCGTTACGGCGAATTGGGAAAACGATCATCTGCCTGCCATTCTGGAGGCGTGGTTCCCCGGTGAGCAGGGCGGCACCGCTATTGCAAAAACACTGTTTGGCGATGCAGCCCCGGGTGGACGGCTTCCCATCACATTCCCGCGCAGTGTCGGGCAGATTCCCTGCCATTACAGCCGGCGACCCGGCGGCGGAAAACGCTATGTGGAGATGGACTGGCTGCCGCTGTATCCGTTTGGCTACGGTCTGACCTACACAACATTTGCTTACCGCGATATGGCCCTGAGCCGCAGCGTGATCGACCCGCAGGACACGGTCACTGTCAGTGTCACGGTCACCAATACCGGCAAGTACACCGGCGATGCCGTGCCGCAGCTGTATGTGCGGGATATGTTCAGCTCCGTCGTAAAGCCGGAGCGCCAGCTGGCAGCTTTCCGCCGTCTGACGCTTGCGCCCGGTGAAAGCCGTCGGGTGGAACTGACTGTCGGACCAAAGCAGCTGCGTACCCTTGGTCCTGATTATGTATGGCGGGTAGAACCCGGAAAATTTGAACTCCAGCTTGGCGACAATGCAGAGAATATTCTGCTGCGCGCCGACCTGACCGTAGAGTAAAGCAAGGAAGGAGAAACGGCGTATGTTGTATCTGGGCGTAGATCTTGGCGGCACAAACATCAAGGCCGCACTTGTGAACAGCGAGGGTGAAATTCTGTGCGAAGCCAACACCCCCACAAACCTGCCGCGCCCGGCGGAAGCTGTCTGCGATGACATTGCAGCGCTGTGCCTGCAGCTGGCGGAGGGAAAGGACGTTGCAGGTGTTGGTGTCGGATGCCCGGGAACTGTGGACGGCGGAACGGTGCTGTATTCCAACAACCTAGATTGGCATGATTTTGCAATGGAGGAATATCTGGCGCAAAAGACAGGTCTGCCGGTTGCCGTTGGTAATGATGCAAATGTTGCTGCATTGGGCGAGGCTCTTGCGGGCTGCGCTAAAGGCGCACAGAGTACGGTTGTCGTTACTCTGGGTACCGGCGTTGGCGCAGGAGTTGTACTGGACGGAAAACTGCTGACAGGCTACACCGGCGCCGCCTCCGAAGCCGGACACATGGTGATTCTTGATACAGCAGACGCCCCGCGCTGCACCTGCGGACGTCATGGATGCCTTGAGGCACTGGCCAGTGCCACCGCACTGATCCGCATGACAAAAGAAGCACGGCTTGCCCACCCGGAAAGTGCGCTGAACGTGCTGGCCGCAAAGCCGGAAGACGTGAACGGTCGCACGGCATTTGATGCCGCTGCGCAGGGGGATGCCGCCGCACAGCAGGTTGTGGATACCTACATTCATTATCTTGCGGTAGGCATTGCCAACCTGATCAACATCTTTTTCCCGGAGGTCATCGGGCTGTCCGGCGGTGTAGCCAACCAGGGTGAAAACCTGCTGAAGCCGCTGCGTGCCGCCGTGGAGCCCATGGTGTTCGGACATGATTTTGCCCAAAAACATACCCGCATTACAGCCTGCACGCTGGGCTACCGCGCAGGGGTCATCGGTGCAGCCCTGCTGGCCAAAAGCCGCATGGAATGAGGAAAATTAAGATGGACATCAAAAAAGAATATGAGCGATGGCTTGCTAATGCAACGGCAGATGCCGATGTTGCCGCCGAACTGAAAACGCTGGATGATGCAAAAGTCGAGGATGCATTCTACCGTGACCTTGCCTTTGGCACGGGTGGTCTGCGCGGCGTAATCGGTGCGGGTACTAACCGCATGAATATTTACACGGTCGCAAAAGCATCGCAGGGCTTGGCTGACTATCTGAAGAAAAACTTTGCAGAACCTTCTGTGGCAATCGGCTATGACAGCCGCATCAAGAGCGACGTGTTCGCAAAAGTTGCCGCTGGTGTGTTTGCAGCAAATGGAGTGAAAGTCAATATCTGGCCTGTTCTGATGCCTGTTCCTACAGTGTCCTTTGCGACCCGTTATCTGCATACCTCTGCGGGTGTCATGGTCACCGCTTCCCACAACCCCGGCAAATACAACGGCTACAAGGTTTACGGCGCAGATGGCTGCCAGATTACCACTGAGGCTGCTGCGGAGATTCTTGCCGAAATCGAGAAGCTGGACATTTTTGCAGACGTCAAGACTAGCGATTTTGAAGCAGGTGTTACAAGCGGCAACATCCAGTACATCCCGGACGAAGTCTATACCGCATTTGTGAATGAGGTCAAGAATCAGTCTGTCCTGTTTGGCGAAGAAGTCAATAAGGATGTGGCTATTGTTTACAGCCCGCTGAACGGCACCGGCCTGAAGCCTGTGACCCGCACACTGAAGGAGATGGGCTACACCAACATCACCGTGGTCAAGGAGCAGGAGCAGCCGGACGGGAACTTCCCGACTTGCCCGTACCCGAATCCGGAGATTAAAGAAGCTATGGCACTGGGCATGGAGTATGCCAAAAAGTGCAATGCGGATTTACTGCTTGCCACCGACCCGGACTGCGATCGTGTGGGCATTGCAGTCAAGAACAAGGCGGGTAAATATGAACTGCTGACCGGAAACCAGACAGGTATGCTGTTACTGGATTATATTTGCTGCCAGCGTGTGAAACACGGCAAGATGCCCGCCGACCCGGTCATGGTTAAGACCATCGTGACGATGGATATGGGGGAACAGATTGCCACCCATTATGGTTTGCGGACAATCAATGTGCTGACGGGATTCAAGTTTATCGGTGAGCAGATTGGCAAGCTGGAAAAGCAGGGCAGGGCAGACAGCTATGTGTTCGGCTTTGAGGAAAGCTACGGCTACCTGACCGGCTCCTACGTCCGCGATAAGGACGGCGTGGACGGTGCTTACATGATCTGCGAGATGTTCAGCTACTACGCCACCAAGGGCATCAGCCTGCTGGATAAGCTGGACGAGCTGTACAAGACCTATGGCTACTGCCTGAACACCCTGCACAGCTACGAGTTCGACGGCAGCGCCGGTTTTGCCAAGATGCAGAGCATTATGCAGGCATTCCGCGGCAATATCAAAGCGTTTGGCGGTAAGAAGGTTGTAAAGCTGCTGGATTATGCTTATGGCCTGGACGGGCTGCCCAAGTCTGAAGTGCTGAAGTTCCTGCTGGAAGATAACTGCTCTATTGTCGTGCGTCCCTCCGGCACGGAGCCGAAACTGAAAATTTACATTTCTGTCAGTGCCGAAAACAGAGAAGCTGCTGAAAAGGTCGAATGTGAAATTGTGAAAGACGCCGAGAAGTGGTTTGCTTAAAGTGAAGATTTTAGCGCCCTGTGCTGAGCGCCATAACCTATTTTGGTGCAGCTGCGACCGCACGGGGCATCGGCGGCATAGCCGAGGCTGGAATGCGGTGTTTCTACTCTGGCTGGGCATGACACAGTCAGCGTTTATTGTGTGCTATTTTTTGCGAGAACAGGAAACAGAAGATGCCTGAGTAAAAAATGAAATTTTGAGGTAAAGGAGATCCATATGAATATACTGAAATTGACTCCCAGCTGCAAGGATTACCTGTGGGGCGGCAGCCGCCTGCGCAGTGACTTTGGCATCAAGAGCGATCTGAACCCGCTGGCCGAGGCGTGGGTGCTTTCCTGCCACCCGGACGGTCCCAGCTATCTGGCGGACGGCACAACGCTGGCGGACTATGTGACCGCCCACCCGGGCTGCCTTGGCACCGACTGCGAGAAGTTTGAACAGTTCCCAATCCTGACAAAGTTCATTGACGCAAAGAACAATCTGTCCATTCAGGTACACCCCTCCAACGAGTACGCGCTGAAAAACGAGCATCAGTACGGCAAGACCGAAATGTGGTATGTGCTGGACTGTGAGCCGGGTGCCTTCCTGTACTATGGCTTTGACCATGAAATCTCCAAGGCGGAGTTTGAGGAGCGCATCAAGAATAACACCCTGACCGAGGTGTTGAACGCCGTGCCGGTGCACAAGGGTGACTGCTTCTTTATTCCGGCCGGCACGCTGCACGCCATTTGCAAGGGCATTGTCATTGCCGAGGTACAGCAGAACTCCAACGTGACCTACCGTGTGTACGATTACGGCCGTGTGGGGGCGGACGGCAAGCCCCGCGCCCTGCACGTGGAGAAGGCGTTGGACGTGACCCTGCGCACCCCGCCTGTCAAGCATGACTTCGGCAGCCATCTGGCGCAGGGTGAATATTTCACCGTGGATGCCAAGAACGGCGCGTTTGAGGACACAGCGGACGAGAAGAGCTTTGTTTCGCTGCTCGTCACAGACGGCGAGGGTGAGCTGACCTGCGGTGGTGAGACCGTGGTCGTCAAGAAAGGCGACAGCTTCTTCCTGCCCGCAGGCAGCGGCAGCTATGCCGTGCGCGGTACCTGTCAGACCTTGGTGACAAGGGTGTGAAGTAAGACTATTCGCTTGGCAGCGAACATCGGGATAGAAAAACACCGCAACTTAGAAATCAATCTGTGCTGGATACGCAAGCAAAACAGATGAAAAAAGTTTATAAAAGCAAGATGGTAAGGATACACATAATAATAGGTGAAGTAATATAAGGCAATACCGCATAATTCTAAGTACCGATACGGCGAGCAAGGTGCGGCAGCCGCCGGAACGGTGCTTAAGCCGTCAGGCGGGAATTGTGCGGTATTGCTATAAATTTTATGCTGTACCTGATACATTGCAAACAGCAGAAAAACTAGTACAGAGATATTTCATTGAAGAACTTACACTGAATCTTTCTGTATGAGACAGGAACTTTTCCGCTATTGGCATATAGTCGGAATAAAAAACTTCTAATGCAAAACACCGCTGATTCCTTTACTGAAATCGGCGGTGTTTTTTTAACTTCAAAAATTCACAAAAAGTTCAAATAATTAGTGCAAGGTTTTTGCACTAATTACATTTAAGATCTATAATCGACTGCAATGTAATCAGAAAACGATTCTGGAACCACTTGTGGATGACCTGCTTGGGTTACGGCATTTGCAAGAACAAAAATATAAAAAACGCCTTGCACTTGGAGAAGATATTCAGCATCTTGCAAAACAGAAACACAATCTTACCAGAATCCATACACTAGGTTATATTGAGGAACCACAATTTATAGAGCGAAGTGCAGCCATTGAGCAGCAAATCAGGGAAAGGAAACAACAGCTTTCACGAAATGATATGTCTAACACATCGGAAAAAATTCTACAAAAAACAAGACTCATCCAGAAGAAACTTTCCAGTACACCGCCGCTGGAATTATTTGACGAGTCTGTCTTTAAAGAGCTTGTGAAAAAAGTGCTGATCAGCAATACGGCAATCCAATTCGAACTCATCAATGGCATGAAGTTATCAGAAAGCCGTGCAGCCACATGAAGAACAGGTACATTCCTTTCGGCTATCAGATTCAAAATGGAGATTCAGTCATCAACACGGAACAAGCCGCAACTGTACAACACATATTCTATGCGTATACCGAAGGACAGAGTTTTAAGGAAATTGCAGAATACTTGACCACAAGTGGCACAGCCTATCACTTTTCAGATAATAGCTGGAACAAAAATATCGTTGCCCGCATACTTGCAAATGAGATTTACTGTGGAGCCAAAGGATACCCAGCCATTATTTCAAAAGAAGTTTACAGCCAAGCTGCCAGCATCCGAAGCAATAAAACCGTAACATATTCAGCAGTGCTAAAACCATTTCGAAGCGATATGCAGTGTGCCTGCTGCGGTGAGCGCCTATACTGGCGACCTAGAACCCAACAATGGACTTGCCGACAGTGCGGAATGTGGTCAAAGCCGATGCAACCTGAAAACATGGCACAACAAATCGTGGATAGGTTATACCAAATCCAACAGCACCCGGAAATAATCCACAATCCAAAGGAACAATGCAACACCCGGTCAATAGAAGTTGCTCAGCTGGATCATGAGATTCACACAGCCCTTGCATTACCAGAGCTGGATGCAGATGCAATCATCGACAAAATTCTGCGCCGAGCAGAACTGCAATTTAATTACTGCGCAGCAGGGGATGACGATCCGACAACAATGCAAATCAAGCGCGCCTGCAAAGAATTCAAACCCACAGATACATTTCCAGAATCATTCTACAGCTCCATCGTCAGCAAAATCATCTTACACCTCGATACACATATCGACATCAAACTGCGAAACGGACAGACATTATAATAAGGAAGAGCACCATGAGCAACGCAAGAATCATCGAAATTCCAGCCACTAGACAGATACGCAGTGGGAAAAACAACACCATGCGAAAAATGCGAGTGGCGGCCTACTGCCGCGTCAGCACCGAGGAAGAAGAACAACAGGGAAGTTTTGAAACGCAGAAACTGTACTACACTGAGAAAATCAACTCAACCTCAGAATGGGAACTGGCCGGGATTTATGCCGACGACGGTATCTCCGGCATCCATACAAAAAAGCGTGACGGATTTAACCAGATGATTCAAGACTGCAAAAAGAAGAAAATCGACCTAATCCTTACAAAATCCATTTCGCGCTTCGCCCGCAACACGCTGGACAGCATCCAATATGTCCGAATGCTGAAAGCAATCGGCATTGCGGTGATTTTTGAAAAAGAAAACATCAACACGTCAACAATGAACTCCGAAATGATTCTGACGGTGCTGAGCGCCTTTGCACAGGCGGAAAGTGAGTCGATTTCGCAGAACGTAGCACGCGGTAAACGAATGGGGTTTAGGCAGGGAAAATTCCCGTTTCCCTATGGACAGATACTTGGCTACCGAAAAGGCTTGGATGGTAAACCAGAGGTAATCCCCGAAGAAGCCGAAGTGATTCGCATGATATTCAACAGCTATCTGCAAGGAGCCAGTCTACTGACCATTAAAAAGAAACTGGAAGCGGGCGGGGTTCTGACTGCAAGAGGAAACAAAAAGTGGTCGTCCGAGAGCGTACAGCGGATTCTCCAAAATGAGAAATACTGTGGCGATGTGCTGCTGCAAAAGACCTTTATCGAGGATGTACTGACAGGCGTTTCCAAGAAAAACACGGGTCAGTTGCCACAATACTACATTGAAAACAACCATGAAGGTATCGTCACCAAGCAGATGTTCCGTGAGGTGCAGGCTGAAATCGCCCGCCGCAATAGTAAGTCGGCAGCTAACCAACGCAAACGACACCAAGGCCGCTATAACAGCAAATATGCCTTATCCGAACGACTGGTCTGCGGAGACTGTGGCAGCCCTTATAAGCGGGTTACTTGGAACATCCACGGCAGAAAACAAATCGTTTGGAGATGCGTCAATCGACTCGAATACGGAACAAAATTTTGCAGTCATTCACCGTCAATCCCGGAAGAAGAATTGCATCAGGCTATTTTGAAAGCTGTGCAGAATCTGGCCGCAAACTTTACCGATGAAGTTGCTGCACAACTTGACGGTATTCTCCGTCAAATGAAAGCAGGAGAAAACTTGAAAGCCCAGCTTCAAAAGCAGCTAGAAAAAGCACAGCAAGAATTTGATCGTCTGCTTGAAATGTCACTGGAACTTGACGAGAGTACACCGTTCCTTGATGATAAGCTGAGAAAACTCAGCGGTAAAATCAAAATACTGAAAGCAAATATCGCAGAAAGTACGGATGGTAAGGGGGAGGACGAAGAAGCAACCAAACAGCTGACGGCGCAAGACCTTTTAATAAAGGAATACGATGACATCCTTACCGCAAGAATCATCGAAAAGGTTATTGTCCACTCACGGCAAGAAATCGAAATCTACTTTATCGGCGGTTATACCCAAAAGATTGACCTTATATAGAGCCATTCACTCATACACAAACGCCCGCACTGGCAAGTCGAAAACGCTTGCTGATGCGGGTATTACTTTTTGGGAAAGTGAGCTATTACACGATGGATACAGGATCACGGATCAAACTGGTACGCGAGCATCGCGGCCTTACACAACAAAAATTGGGTGAGATGCTCGGATACGGAAAGAGCAGCGCGAACCGCATTGCACAATATGAAATGGGGTATCGCAGCCCAAAGGCAAACCGTTTAAAAGAAATTGCAAAAGCCATTGCCCTGCCAAAAGCAGAGAGATGATTACCGCTCCGGTATCAGTGAGGAAAAAAGGCCATATGAAGGTTTACCACAAGCTGTCAGGCGAATTTCCATATGCCTGCGTTTCCCTGTGGCCCTGAATCTGGCTCTAAACCGTGTTCCCAATAAAGCAAGATAAAAGGGCAGTGTATTCGTATGCTGCCCTCTTTCATACAACGAAATGTCCACGGACGGAACACAGATATATTGTCCACAAAAACATTTTTTAAATATTTTTTACTTCGTATCAACGATAAAAATAGATTGTTTTCCCACAGGGCACACCTGTCCGCCCTCTTGCAATCTTGAACGATTGCGGTATAATGGAAAACATTCCGCGAAACCGTTTGTGCGGGCGGCTGCGGAATGGGCAGGTGCGGAACATCTGCCAAACCCAATTAAAATAGGGAAGAGGAATCGTTATGAATCAACTCACAAAAGCGGCCAAAACGCTGGCTGCCAAGTACAACTCCACCAGCCTGATCCTGCGCATTGCAATCGGCCTGGTGATCGGTTCGGTGCTGGCTTTGATCTGCCCCGGTGCTGCATGGATCGAAGAATTCGGCAACCTGTTTGTCGGCGCGCTGAAAGGCGTTGCACCGGTGCTGGTGTTTGTTATTGTTGCCAGTGCACTGGCGCAGGGCTCCTCCAAGCTGGACCGCCGCTTTGGTACGGTGGTCTGGCTGTACATGCTCACCACCTTTGTGGCGGCTGCGCTCAGCGTTGTGACCAGCAAGCTGTTCCCGCAGACGCTGGTTCTGGCGGAAGCTGCCACGGCGGATGTGGTGCCCCAGGGCCTGGGTGATGTGATGCACACCCTGCTTTCCAACATTGTTTCTAACCCGGTTGCTTCCATCATGAACGGCAACTATATCGGCATCCTGATGTGGGCCTGCCTGTTCGGCCTTGCCATGAAAAAGCTGGGCAGCGATACCACCAAGAACTTTATGGCCAACACGGCGGATGCAATTTCTACCATTGTGCGGTGGATCATCAACCTGGCGCCGTTTGGCATTATGGGCCTGGTGTTTACCAACGTGGCGGACAACGGCCTGTCCATCTTTACCCAGTACGGGCGCCTGTTGCTGCTGCTGGTGGGCACCATGCTGCTGATGGCGCTGGTGATCAACCCGTTCATCATCTTTATCTACCTGCACCGCAACCCCTACCCACTGGTGTTCCGCTGCCTGCGTGAAAGCGGCCTGACCGCTTTCTTCACCCGCAGCTCCGCCGCCAACATCCCGGTCAACATGTCTCTGTGCGAAAAGCTGAGCCTGGATAAGGATATTTACTCCGTCTCCATCCCGCTGGGCGCAACCATCAATATGGACGGCGCTGCCATTACCATCACCATCATGACGCTGGCTGCCGCCAACACGCTGGGCATGCAGGTCTCCGTGCCTGCCGCCATCCTGCTGTCCATCATGTCGGCTTTGGGCGCATGCGGCGCTTCCGGCGTTGCGGGCGGTTCGCTGCTGCTCATCCCCATGGCCTGCTCGCTGTTTGGCATTTCCAATGATATTGCCATGCAGGTCGTCGGCGTTGGCTTCATCATTGGCGTTATTCAGGACTCCGTTGAGACTGCGCTGAACTCCGCCGGTGACGTGGAATTTGCCGCCACCGCCGAATACCACCAGTGGCTCAAAGAGGGCAAACCTCTGCCGGCTTTCATGGGCGGTAAATAAGGTACATAGGTTTCGGTAGCAAACAGGGACGGCACCCACAGGGCGGGGTACAGGGGGTTGTTGATCCAGTCAAACTTGTTGTACATCATGTACTGCGGAACGTTCAGAACAACCTGCGGCAGGAACAGCGTCATGATCATAACGCCGAACAGGAAATCGCGGCCCTTGAACTTGAAACGGCTGAAACCGTAAGCAGCAATGACAGAAGAAATAACAGTGAACACAACCTTGGGGATAACGTAGCTGTAGGTGTTCAGGAATGCACGCCAGATGGTGATATCGCCGCCGTAAGTTTTGGTCACAGCGTTATAATAGCCATCCAGGGTGGGATGCGCGGTAAACGGGGAAAGGCTGGTAAAGATCTCGGCGTTGGTCTTAAAGGTGGAGCCCACCATCCACAGCAGCGGGTACACCATGATAAAGCCCATCAAAATCAGAACAAAATACTTGAAGAAGGTTGCCACATTGGCGCGTGCTTTCATACCCATAAATCAATTCCTCCTTCAATCAGTCAGCATAGTAGACCCAGTGCTTCTGGCTGCCAAATGCGATGACAGTGAGCAGGGCGATGATGATGAACATGACCCAGGCCATGGCGCAGGCCATACCCATTTCGTTGCTCTTGAACGCATAGTTGTAAACCAGCAGCGAAACCAGCGTGACGGAACCGCGGGGGCCGCCATTATTAAAGATAATGTAGGGACCGTTGAATTCCTGGAACGCCTGAGCAATCTGGGTAACGAGGTTGTAGAAGATAACGGGGGTGATCATCGGCACGGTGATGGAGAAGAACTGGCGGGTCTTGGAAGCACCGTCGATGGTGGCGGCTTCGTACAGGTCGACCGAAACGCCCTTCAATGCAGCAAGGAACAGCACCATGGCGGAGCCGAACTGCCATACACGCAGCACAATGATAACGACCATGGCGTAATCGGGGTCAGCCAGCCAGCTGGGCCCCTGAATGCCGATAAAGGAGAGCAGCATGTTGATGATGCCATCCTCTTTGAACAGGGCCTTCCACAGAACGGCAATGGCAACAGAGCCGCCCAGGATGGAGGGAATGTAGTAGATGGTACGGAACAGGTTGACGCACTTGATCTTGAAGTTCAGGATGTAAGCGATGAACAAAGCAAAAATCAGCTTGAGGGGAACGGTGATGAGGGCATAACGGAAGGTGATGATGAACGAGGTCAGCGTTTTCTTGTTGGTGAAAATGTAGATGTAGTTCATCAGGCCGTACTTGGTAATGCCGTCAAAGAAGTTCATATCCGTAAAGCTGTAGAACAGGGAAGTGGCAAACGGATACAGCTTGAACACCACAAAACCAATGATCCAGGGAATCAGGAACAAAAGGCCAACGTTTTCATCACACCATTTTTTGAAAGGAGTGCGGGTCACTGTCTTGGCAGCAGGTGCGCTCATAAAGGAAACCTCCTTGTTACATAATAAAGGGCTGGCCCCACCGCCATGGGGCCGGGGCCAGCCTTGCTGATGTGTAAGGTTAAGGTAATACCGCATAATTCTAAGTGCCGATACGGCGAGCGAGGTGCGGCAGCTGCTAAG
>ERZ506896.506-NODE-506-length-29152-cov-12.840190_pt1 | contig 29152 bp, 22 predicted proteins | sample MGYA00513176_ERZ506896 | MGnify/ENA metagenome assembly ERZ506896
CAAATTAGCAGGCAGAACTTAAATGAAATTGAAAACGGAAAAACAAAAGCCAGTATGGAATCAGGTCTATTGCATTTCCTTCTATATCAACGGGAGTATATAGTTTTCCGGTTGAGTTGGCAGCAAAGATTGCAGTACACACAGTAAATAGGTTCTTGCAGGATAATCCGGATTGGTTTGATCTGGTGGAGTGGGTGCTATTTGATACTCATACTGAATCGGTGTATGAATCTGAGGTTGATAAGATATACAACAAATAAAATGACAAAAGGGAGTTTTTATGTACGCTGAAAAAACAGATTATGATGATATTGAAATGTCGAACAGGTTACGAAATGTTCTAAGAAGGAACGGATTTGAGTCATTGGAAGGAGTGAGAGAATATCCAAAGGAATATTTTATAAAGTTTCGTAATATGGGGCAGGCAACACTGCAGGAATTATATCAGATTTGTGAAGAGCAAGGCATAAAGCTGCGCAGTGTAGAAGAACTGAATGATCGGGAGCATGGAGTCAGATTTGATGATTTCCTATGTATGGATGCGTTTAGAATGGGAATAAAAAGCAAAGATGATTTGAGAAGATACAGTATTGAGGAACTTGAAAAGATGTGCCCGAAGGACAAGAGACTTTTTGTTCGATTAAAAAAATGAAGACTGTTTATGGATGAAATAGGATATTTCTTCCTAAAAACAATATATTTATGGTATACTAGCTTGTAGTAATGCAGTTTCAACCGACATTACATATTATTATGAGAAATTAATGCAAAGGAGTTACAATCAAATGGATAACAATGAAGTAGTAACAGAAGAAGTGGCAGCAGTTGTTGAAAATAATACAGGTATTGAAATAGAGCCTTTATTTGAGGAGCAGGTTGATTTTGATACATTCTCAAAGTCAGACTTCCGTGTTGTAAAGGTAAAAAATTGTGAGGCAGTACCTAAGAGTAAGAAACTTCTTAGATTTACACTTGATGATGGTACAGAGAATGAAAGAACTATTCTTTCAGGAGTACATGCATTTTACGAGCCGGAGGAACTTGTAGGTAAAACTTTACTTGCAATCGTAAATCTTCCACCACGTTCTATGATGGGAATAGATTCATGTGGTATGCTTCTTTCTGCAATTCACAATGTAAATGGAGAAGAAAAACTGAATCTGGTAATGTTAGATGACGCAATCCCAGCAGGTGCAAAATTGTATTAGGATTTACACAGTTATTACATATAACTTAATGGATAATTATATGTGATTTTTAAATTTATGTTGAAAGTAGATAGTAAAAGAGCTGGGTATCATGTGCCCAGCTCAATCGCTACATGGAAGCCAATAAACCATGCAACAGCGGTTCTTTTATTCGCCAGTATATGCAATTTCTATCTCATAGCCGCCGTTCTCATAGTAGGCGTGGGAAAAATAGTATCTTATTGTTATTTCTGAAATATAAAATTTGAATCATAAAACTTCTTTCCCTCTCAAATCCATTTTTACCAAACCAACTACTAACAATCCAATAAAAATTGCCGTGTCCACAAATAACAGTACAACAACACTTTTTACCACTCCGAAAGTAAAAAGTATGGAGAAGATTTCCACTGACAACACAATAAAACACATATAATTTGTCAAATACTCTGTTATAATTTCTCCATAATAATTGTTCATCTGCAATTTCGCATAGATAAAAGGTTTTAATAAATAACGGATTATGATACATATAACAGGACAAATAAAAATCCAGTTTTTATTAACTAGGGATGTTGCCACTCCTTTACTCCATTGTACTGGAATTTCTGTCGGCAACTTAGAATAAGACAAAGCCCCAATAATCAAGCATAGTGCGGTAATCATAGTCCAGGTAAGCATACTTCCCCATATATACAAAAAGCTGACTGAATCCAGTTTGAAAACAGTTCGATTATCTTTCCAATAGTCATGCAAATCTGTTATATACTGTTCTACCTGTAATTTTTCATAACTAATACTTTCTTCATCCAGCATTTTTTCGCACATGAGTTTTGCCTTATTCGAATCAGTAATCTGATTTTTTAATACTTCCTTTTGCTTCTCAAGCATTTCCTGCAATGTTACTTTTTCGGATATAATATTTCGTATATCTTCAACAGAAATTCCCAATGTACGTAGATATGCAATCTTCTTTATATTTTCCACATCATTTTCAGAATAATCTCTATAACCATTACTTTCATTTCTCGAAGGCTCAATAAGTTTTTCCTTTTCATAAAAACGGATATTAGAACGGGATAAACCTGTTCGCTCTTCTACGTCTTTTATAGTCATATTATGCCCTCCTTTCGAGCAACTCTATTTTACTTAATAATAAGCTATAAACAAGGTTTACAGTCAAGCATTTATCAAAAAACTATAGTTGTTGATAAGGACATGAAAAGCTGTCCAAAATAGAAGGTGAACCGGATTGCTGCTCCGACTCAATCTTCCACATGGAATACATCTTCCACCAGCATATTAAAGTACTTTGATATCCGCAGCATAAATTCGGCAGATGGAGTACTGTCCCCACGCTCTATCCTGCCGACAGTTTTGGTGCTGTATCCGATAGCAGCGGCAAGGTCATCCTGGTAAATGCCTCGCTGTTCCCGGATTTCTCTGATATTATTGGTAACCGCCATAAAAATCCCTTCTTTCAGTTCTATAGATAGCTATAGATATTTTCGTAGGAAATCCTTTAGTATGGATTATGAATGATAAGATGTACAAAAAACAGGACAGGCTATAAAGAGCCGACATCTTATCGGCAATGTTTTGCAATATCGGAAGCATTGCATTTCCCAAGAACCTTACCAAATATGTCTAAGCGGTCATTTTCACTAACCTTGATAGGTGCATACTTTTCATTGAGTGAGATAAGGAAAATTCCGTCTTTATCGTTTTGTAATTTCTTAATATAGGCTTCTCCGTTAAGAGCGAAGATGCCGATTTCTCCATTAGCGACAGATTCCTGTTGTAATACCCATGCAATCTGACCATCATGGAATTCAGGTTCCATACTGTCACCACTAATACGGACACCGAAAGTAGTATCTTCCGGCAGGATAGATCCATCTATGCGTACAGTCTCTTTCGGTCCGTCTACAAGGAAGTTACCGGTTCCGGCTGATACTGCATTTTCAAAAATATCAATGCTTCGGAATGGAATTATCTTAGCAGTCTGCTTTTCATACATTCCGGATGTATGGAGCAGATTAATATAATCCATAGCTTTTTCTCTGCCTTCATCAGTAAGTGATGAGAAAGGATCAGCAGGATTTACTCCAAAATATGCTTCATACATGTTAGTAATACCAAGAATTCTACATACTTTGTAAAATATGGTAACGCTTGGTTCAGCAAGGTTTCTCTCCCAGTTGGATATGGCTTTATAGGAAATGGTGACGCCTTCCTTTGCCAGTTCATCAGCGAGATCCTGCTGGAGCAAGCCTTGATTTTTTCTATATGTTGAAATGATTTCTCCGATTGAGTACATACATACGCCTCTTTTCTTTCATTTTGTTGATTTCAAATGTCTCTTTTCACTCCATAGTATATAGCAATAGTGCCAATTATTCAAGTTAAAAATCCAATATAATGAGAAAAAGGACACATGTGTCCGTTGACAGTCGATTATTCTTGGGGTTATACTATGCCCTGTAAGAAACATTACTCATATACTTGGACTAAAGGTTATGGTAGTGACAGATTAAATGCAGGAGGTGATGAAGATGGGAGACAGGGTAATACTTCATTCAGATATCAACTGTTGTTATGCCTCGATAGAGCATCTGCATCATCCGGAGCTTGCAGGAAAGCCACTGGCAGTAGGCGGTGACCCGGAGGCAAGACATGGGATTGTCTTAACAGCTGACTATATTGCCAAGAGGTACGGTGTGAAAACAGGAATGGCACTCTGGCAGGCAAAGGAGGTCTGTCCGGACATAACATTTGTATCACCAAGAATGGACTTATATCTTCGATTTTCAAGGATGGCTCATGAGATATATGCAGAATATACGGACAGACAGGAGCCATATGGGATTGATGAGTGCTGGCTTGATGTGACAGGGAGCAGCTCCCTTAAAGGGGATGGATTGCTCATTGCCCAGGAAATCAGCAGGAGAATGAAGTCAGAGCTTGGCATCACAGTAAGCGTTGGTGTTTCTTTCAATAAGATATTTGCAAAGCTTGGTTCAGACTATAAGAAGCCTGATGCAATCACAACTATGTATAAGAGTGAGTTTAAGCAGAAGGCATGGTCACTTCCGGTGGCAGATCTTCTATACGTTGGCAAAAGTACGAACAGAAAGCTTGCATTATTTGGTATCAAAACCATAGGTGATCTTGCAAGGGCAGATGAAGATGTGCTTAACAGTCACCTTGGAAAGATGGGCAGTATCTTATGGTCGTTTGCTAATGGCTATGATGATTCACCTGTCAAGCTGGAGAATACCCACGCTCCAATCAAATCGGTGGGAAACAGCACAACGACACCAAAGGATTTAGTATGCGATGAGGATGTAAAGATTGTTCTTTATATTCTGGCAGAGAGTGTTGCAGCAAGACTTCGTGAGAATGGATTCCGGTGCAGAGTGGTTGAGATAAGTGTCAGGGATAATGAGTTATTCTCTTTTACCCGTCAGAAAAAGATTGACCATGCAACAAATATCACCGGAGAGATAGCTGCATATGCTTATCAGATATTTAAGGAAAACTATACCTGGAGCAAACCAATCCGCAGTGTTGGTGTCCGAGGTGCAGACCTGGTAACAGATAATTATTGGGAACAGATAGATTTGTTCTCAAGTGTGGAGAAGCGTGAAAAGCAGATGAAGATGGATTCAGCGGTGGATGAGATACGCAAAAGATTTGGATTTTACATTATCCAGAGGGGACTCATGTACCGGGATAGGATTCTATCGGCAGTCAATGCAAAAGAAGAACACACAGTACATCCACATGGATACTTTTCAGGTTAGCAACGAGAAGTGCCAATAGAGTAAAGAAGAGGGAGGCGGAACATGAGTGAAGCAGCAAGAATTGATCTGGTAGACAGAGCACCATTGACGGAGAAGCAGCAGAATGTGTATGAAAGCATTATGCAGTATCAGCGTGTGAATGGTTATGCTCCTACTATCAGGGAGATATGCAAGATGGTAGGGGTGGCATCGACTTCAAGTGTTTATGCACATCTGAAAATATTAGAAGAAAAAGGCTATATAGCAAGGAAGATGGATGCTTCCAGAGCAATAGCAATCTTGTAAGAGGAAGGTGATTACATTGAGCAATAAGGTATATGTTGATGTACTTGCAGAGTTCTCAAAGGACGGACTGCTCATTCCTAAACAAATGTTACTTCAAATGTTCCGGACAATGCTTTTAGATAACACCGAGCTTTCAGATGAAAAAATCAACGAATTGGTGGATACATTTATGAATACAGTTCCGGACATGTTGAAAACACAACTGCAAGCTGCATAAAGTCTGAACATTGACAACTGAATAACTGCCAGGTATTGAATTTTCAAGGTGCATAGCTAAAATTTATGTGCGAAGTTTGAGTAAATGATATAAATAGTAAATAAAAAAGGATATATGTGTGTTTTTTAATATAAATATGTGATATAGTAAAAGAAATAGTATTTTACCAAGGTGGGACTCAGGATGAGAAAAAGAAAGTTGAAAAAATTTATTGCCTTGATTTTAGCATTTGTGATGCTTTTTTCTTTAGGGGGGAATGTGGTTTCGGCAAATGTGTCTGATGAAATTACAGAGAAATCTCTTGATCAAGTGCAAAGAGAAAACGAAGCTAAATTATTAGAAAGGAAGGTATCAGATGACACGAAAGCATTTTCACCTGGTGATGATTATTCTTTAGATAATAATGCAGTGGAAATGTTTGATTTGCCGAATAATACACCTAAAATTAATATGGAAGGTATTCCTAAAATCAAAAGTAAATCTAAAGTTCGTAAAGAGAATGATGAGCAGAGATATAATGTCTTGGTTCTGGATACTTCTGCTTCTTCTAGTTTTTTAGATTCTTCTGGTAATATATTTTACACTGCAGATACGGCTATTGATTATGTTAAAGCTTCTGCAAAAAAATTTATCGAGGGAGTCCAGAAAGCAGATGGTACCAATTATGTTGCAATAGTTGAATACAAAGGTTCGACAGCAAATGTTGTTTCTGAATTTTCGACTGATTTTGTATCATTAAATGCGGCGATTGATGGACTTTATGCTTCACAAAATACACGTAATGTTGCAGCTGGGTTACAGAAAGCAGATACATTAATAAATGAAATATCTAATCCAAAAGCTATAAAAAATGTTGTTCTGTTTACTACTGGAATGACAAATGATGGAGAATATAGCTATGATGGACATTATAACGAGGATACAATAGGAAGTGAATGGAGACGTAGTGACACTCAGGTTAGACTTTATGCATATTCTAATGCAGCATATGCAATGGCAGAAACATTAAAAAGTAAGGCTACAGTATATTCGGTAGGACTTTTTCAAATGATGGAAAATATGCCGGAAGAAGGTTTAGAAATTGTACAATTTTTCAAATTGTTTTCTTCAGAATTAGCTACATCATTAGAACATTTTTATGATGTGAAAGATCCGAATGATTTGGAATTTATTTTTGGAGAAATTGCGGACAAGGTTACAACGAAGGATGTGAATTTTTATTTTGCGTCTGGTGAAGAGAAAGACTATGAAGCAGTTTGCCATTATTCAGATAATTATTTTCGAAAAGCTTCTTGTGGGACAAGACAGTTAGATGGATATAACCATAGTTTATCTACGGCATCTTTATGTTTGGCATTATCAGCATTTGGAAGTAATGATGGAGGGAATTCTGATTATACCAACAAATATAAAAATGTTGAAAAGTTGTTGACTGATTTAGAATTTGAAGAATTTGATAAGAATGATTGGTTTGTGAAAAAACCACAAAGTGATTCAATAGGAGTGGTAGCTGCAAATAAAAAATTAAGTATAGATGATAAAGAATGTACTTTGATAGCCGTAGCCGTACGTGGTGGTGGTTATGAAAGTGAGTGGGCAGGAAACTTTACACTTGGTAAGAGTGGCCAGCATTATGGATTTGCACAGGCTAAAAAACAAGTTTTAGACTTTTTGAAATCATATATTAGAGAAAATAAAATTTCAGGAGATATAAAAATATGGTTAACAGGATATAGTCGTGCAGCTGCAACAGCAAACTTAGTGGCAGGTGCACTTGATGATGGAGAAAAATTAGGTGATGGTGTAGTTCTTAAAAAGGAAGATTTGTACGCTTATTGTTTTGAGACACCAATGGGAGCTACAAAATCTGAAATTAAGAATAGGCTAAAATATAATAATATTTATAATATCATTAATAAAAACGACCCGGTAACTAAAGTTGCTATGTCTGCATTAGATTTTACTCGTTTTGGAGGCGATTATTTCTTGCCAGATAAAATTTCTGATGGAAATAATTACGCTGCGAAAAAAAATGCAATGGAGCAGTTCTATGATAAAATGTCGAGCAAAAATGAGATAGGAAAATATGCTGTTGATGATTTTGTGATGAAAAAAATTGATGTAAAGTATCTTTTGCCAGGAGGAAAAAGTCCGGTACAAAATGATGAGAATAATAAGTCAATTCAAGCGGAATATTTAGATACTACAATCAATAAACTGACAAAGGAAAGAGTAAAAACACGTGATAATTATGTGAAAGAATTGCAAAATGGTATTCGCACTATTTTCACTGTTAAATATGGAACGATGTTTCCAGATCAACCAATACAAAGAATTAATAAGTTTTTTGATTTGTTTTTAGAGAAACTGTGTAGTGTGGATACGCTTGGAGAAATTGTGATTGCAGCATTGAATCCACATCCAGATGCTAGTGTGAAAAAAGTAATTGAAGATGTAATGGAAGAAGCATTGAATGAAGCGGGGATTAATAATTACAGCCCTTCAGCATTGAAAGAATTTGCAGGAGCTGTTGCAGAAATGTTAGTTATTTTTGTTGTTTCACACCCTAATCTAACAGTGACAGGTGTTAGTAATGCGAAAACTTTGGGAGCAGCTCATTATCCAGAATTATGTATGGCATGGTTAATGTCACAAGATGAGAACTATACATCTTCACCAACAGAGTTTGACGGAAATGGTAACTATCGTGTTATACATATTAATTGTCCGATAGATGTAGAAGTATATGATAGTGAAAATATATTACAAGCAAGGATTGTAGATGATATACCACAGGAAATTAAAAATGGGACTGTTGTGGCAAGTTTGAATGAAGATGATGAGAAAATAGTTTATCTTCCAACAAATGCATCGTATCAGATAAAATTAACAGCTACAGATAACGGAACAATGAATTACTCGATAAATGAATTTTCTTCTACAGCAGGTGATATTACAAGAGTCGTTAATTATAAAGATATAAATTTGAATAAAAATGATGTGTTTAATGCAGTTGTTCCTGCTTATGTAGATGATGAACAAAATAATGAAATAGAAGGTTCAACTACAGAGTATGAGTTGAAGTCACCTGATGGTAAAGAAATTAATCCTGATCAAAATTTAAGTGGTGAAGATGCAAAATCTGCTTATTATATGGTGACAGTAGAAGTTGATTCGGATGAACATGGTATTGCTATAGGTCAAGGAATTAGACAAGAAGGAAATTTTGCAAAAGTTGAAGCGGTTGCTAAAGAAGGTTACCAATTTGTTGGTTGGTATGAGAATGATAAATTAATTTCGCAAGAAACACAATATCGTTTTTGTGTAGAAAAAGATACCCTTTTAGTTGCAAAATTTGAAAAAGATGGAGAATCAGCGAACCTAGAAAATCCAGCGAACCCAGAAAATCCTGATTCGGGAAAAGATAATAATACAGGTAATAATTCTGGTTCGGGAATAAATGAAAATGGAGGAGAAAAGATAGAATCTGTTTCAACAGGAGACGAATCTGCAGTTGGATTTTGTAGTCTAATGGCTGTAATCATGGTAAGTATAGTGATGTGTATGGCATTTACAAAAATAAGACGTAAAAAGCAGAGAAATTAAGGAGCCACATAAGTGTTCAGAAAAAAGTATAAAGTAGTAGTATTAGCAATTGTTCTTGGAGTTCTATTAAATGCTTGTAGTAAAAGACAAGCAGTAACCGAGGAATATAATACAATAAGTGATTTGGCATATTCTGAAAAATGTAAAATTGAACCAATCATATATATTGAAGAAAAAACAGGATTTGTTCCATATATTGTATTAACTAATGATTATAATGGTAAAACACTTTTGTTAAGAAAAGAAATTCTTCCAGAGAATAGAAGAGTTAGTGATTATTCGGCTTACTATGAAGAAAGTGAAATTGATAATTACTTAATGGGAGAGTTTTTTGATAATTTACCTATTCAAACTCGTTGCTTAATTCAAGATTCGGAAATAGAGATTTTAGATGAACGATGCTTGAATCAAATAGATGATAGCGTGATAACTATTGTAAGAAAAGTGTTTTTGTTGTCTTTTACTGAACTTGGATATAAAAAAAATGGGCATGTCGGAGTTGAAGGGGTGCCATTGTTGTATTTTAAAGATAATAAGAATCGTTTTGCTACTACGAATAATGGAAAGTTTACTGTAAGTTGGTGGTTAAGAAGTGCGGATTCTACATATGATTCTTGTGTATATGCAGTAGGACCGGAAGGTGAAATTGGAAGCACGAATGCATACGATATGAATGGTATCAGACCAGCATTTTGTGTTGACGGTAAGCAAGAAATATATAAAGAAGAAGGCAGATATATTTTAAAATAACATAACTTATTTATATTAAAGTGATTATGTTATTTTGAAAGAATTATTGAAATTCATTTGCCTGTGCTTATCTAAACGTTAATTGGCTACATTTTGGCTACAAGATTTTTATAAAGCACTAATTCCTCAGCAAAAATAAGCTACTTTAGACAACAGAACCGCACAAATTAGTTTCAAATAATCGAATATCACGAAACCAAAGTCCGTGATGGTGGACGTACAGTAGAATCTGGACGTGTTGCTACAGGTATCGAGTAATCATTGAACACTTAATGAGTGCGTAAGCGCGAAGTTAGTGAGAAAGTTGTTCTGTGAGCGTTGCGAGCAGAACAACCTTCTGATAACAAATATAGTAAAATTAAGGCTTCCGAGATTTTTCGGATAATCGAGCTATAATGAGATTATTTGGTTTTTACTATACGTCTGTTGGAAGCATTATTCTATTCTTTATAATTGCAACAATTATTTCATACCCATTTAGTTTGCTTGCTGATGTGTTACCAAAAGCATTGCTTATGCTTGAAAAGATAGATAAACAATCTGCTGTTATTATGTATCTTTTGTTAGATACATTTGCGACATTTATGGGATTGAGAATCGTAGACTATTTCATGCAGTCCATTTCAGCGACTACTATTTCAATTATTATTGTCTCTTTCGTATTTGCTTTGTTTGGAGTAAGCGATTTTAATAATAAGAGGAAAGGTTGATAAACCCCAGTTCTCAAATGACGAAATCTATAGCATTTAATAACTGTTATATTTTGTTATGGAAAACTCGTTAATCCATTGAAAATGCTAAACTTTTCATTGGTGTTCTCTCCATCACATCTTGTATCGTGTTATATCATTTTACCCTTGATTATGAACCCTCATAAGGGAAAATACAAGTGAAAGAAAATCTGGCGGCAACTAATAACAAATTATAAAAATGGCAATTGTAACTGGATGAAATGCTTTTAATACATTGTCGGTTATAATGACGATGTTACTGCGTTTTTTGCAAAAGTGCAAAAGATATAAAAGAGGTGGAAAATTATTGAAATATAACGAATTATATCATACAATAGTAGTGTTTTTGTACAAGTCAATTTGATAGAAAAGGGGGAGCGCAGGAACTGTAGCAGCTGTTCTTATCGTTGGAGGAACACTTGCAGAAGATGTGATTACAGGTGGTGGCGGAATTGCAGATGATGCCGCATCATTCTATCTTGCATACAGGTTGATGTTTGGACTATAACAAAGGAGATTTTTTATGTCGTTTAATTCACAGTTTAAACTTATTTTTGGTGAAACATTTCAAACAGAGGGTTTTCGATATTGCTCAAAATTGAATGTTTTTGTTAAAATGCTCAACGAAGATTTGATGGCTTTTTTTGGAGTAAAAACAGCTCCGGCATGGAATAAAGGGGCAAAAGGATTTTTCCTTACTGCAGGAATTATTTCTACCTATCATTCTTCTATCGATAAAAAATCAATATTGTATGCTGGACAGGATTTAAATTCATTCCTTCCACGAAATGAAGCAAGAGTAAGTTTTGAATATACCGAAGATACAATGGAAGAGATTATTTCAGCGACGGCTTTATATGTGAAGGAACGTTTGATGCCTATATTCAATCGAGTTTATGATTTAGATTCTTTTATTGATTTTTTAAAGGAATATTCGATTAATAAATTGCGCGCATGTGATACTTTTGAAGGGGAATCTCTTGTCTTGATTAAAACAGATAACCATGATGATTTTCAAACGTATTTCCAGCAGCATCTGGATGAATTATACGCACAAATTGATGCAGGAAATGTTGGTGATGGCTATACGAAAGAAATGGCTTATGATGATTTGTTTCATGGTATTATCGAAAGTATTGTATATCCTCGGGATAAAGTATATTCTGACAAGAGTTTATATAATGAGGCGCTGGAAGAGGCTGAGAGAAGAAAAAGTGAAAATATGAAAAAATTATATAGCTATCAAATATTGAAGAGCTGATTACTATAGCAATTAATCAAATTGATTTCAATAATGGAAGTTTAGTGTGATTTCTTGATGATGAGTGTTCTGAACTTCATTTTTGAAAAAATTAAGCAATGAAATTGAGGGGCGATTATCTCGCCCCTTTATCTTTGCTTTGATAAGGTCGATTGGCGTTCTGGTTGTCAGACTTTTCCTGATACCTTTTTATTTTGTCGTGTATGGTTTCGAACTTTGGAGTAACTTTCTCTCCGTATGCTTCTTCCCACTTAGAACGTTCTTTCTGATATGCGTCAAAGGCACGCTGTGCAGTATAGAATGCTGTGTAGAAGTCTTGTACTGTTGCAAATTCATGCTGTCTGACGATATTGGATAATCTGGCTTTGAGAGTTCGGATCTCTTCCTCTTTGGTGGCAATCTTGCTTTCAAGCTCTTTTTTCTTAGTAAGTAAATCGTTTTCAGTATGGAGAACTTTATCAGCGGAATTTTTACAGAGAGGTAATGGAAAAGAATCGGGTGCATTACGAGTATTACCATTTGGGAATGACAGAAAATGTGCCGGAGCTTGAAGGTTTCCATTTCCACACATTAAGGCATACCTACACGACAAACCTCTTATCCAACGGGGCTCAGCCTAAGGATGTGCAGGAACTGTTAGGACACTCAGACGTGAGTACCACCATGAATGTCTATGCCCATGCTACAAGGGAAGCAAAGCGGACTTCCGCAAGACTTCTTGATAAAGTGGCAGGCAATGATTAAACAACTATTGACATTTTGTTACTGGAGTAGTGGAAAATACTTCAATGTAAGCAGATTTTAACACACTTTCAGATGGAAGAATCGCATGAATATAGCGAAAGAGTAAGAAAAAGCGACCGGCACATGGGGATTGGCCCGCCCGGCAGAGGTGCTCCCGAAAGAGCGACTAGCGCAGTACCTTAGCTGCGTAGCGTTAGCTCGTCGGGAGCACCTCTGCCGGGCGGGCCAATATTATTAATTATTGTGCAGCATCAGGAGCCACATACGAGTATGCATTGGACATCTTTGCAGCATTGTTTGTCAGAGTGACAGCCTCTCTGTAGTAGGCAACAACAGGAGTGCCCTTATCCACAGCATTGAACAGCTGCTCTGCAAAAGCAGGAGGCACATTGATACATCCGTGTGAGCCGGAGGTTTTGTAAATGGTTCCTCCGAAGGTATCACGCCAGCTGGCATCATGGATACCTATATTGTAGGCAAACGGCATGAAATAGCTGACAGGAGAAGAGTAGCCCTCGCCGACAAGAGTAGCATTTCTCTGCTTGTATACAATCTTGTATACACCATCTACTGAGCCATTCTGACGGGCAAGATTACCTGATACGAAATCAGACTCCATCTGGAGAGCACCATCCTTGTAATACCACATGTGCTGCTTGGTGTAGTCAATCTCTATGTATGTATTGCCGATGTCGTCAGCACCCCGGTGGAGTGCGGTCTGCTCATAAACAGGCTCTCTTTCCACTGGCTTGCCTCCCTCTAAATCTGAAAGGAGCTGGGCTTTCTCATTTTTCTTGCTGACTACCCATCCGTAGTCTCCACCACCTATTTCAATAGTGTCACCGGACGATGTCTTGAATGAGCGTTTGCGGCCGAAGGTATTGTACTTGGAAGCAAGCTGCTGGACATATTTAGTGACCTTGGCATCATCTATGCTCACGCTGCCGTCATCTGAGATGCTTAGCATATCAAGGATTTTGGCTGAGTCAAGCTTCTCGTCGGCACCTTCAATTTTGTAAGTGACGGTTGAAGCAGTGTATTTGTCGAGGGCTTCTTTTTCATTTTTGATAGTATCACTGTTTTTTGTGATTTTTGGAGCTTCATAACAGTCATCACTTAAGGTAAGCTTTGGGAGCTCGTTGTCCAGGGCGTCCTTTACCTCGGCAAGGATGCTGTCATATATCGGTTTGCAGCCATTTTTCTCTTCAATCACATCGTATTTGCCGTCTTTTATCTCGATGTGGGCATCCTCCGGATTTTCAATGTAGTCATCACTGAAAATATCAAGAGCCTTGAGCTTTTCAGCCAAAGTGGCATCGTCATATTTGGACGAACCCTTTAGAGTATAGTTTTGAGCTTTGAAGAGACTGACAGGCCATGTAAAAGCATTCTGGCTTTTTAGGATTTGCTCCTCGTCACCGTTTGAGACATATTCATAGGAAAAATCAGGTCCCTTAAGTGAAAAGCTGTTGCCTTTTCTATCAGTGATTGTGAGCAGATAGTCGCGGCTTAGGGCTGTATTTTTTTCTAATGCCTCTTTTGCAGTTTTACCTGCGTATTTTACAGAGTTAATCTTTGTGTTGAACAGATAGTGGCTGCTAAAATAAAAGGCAAAGCCAAGATAAACAGCCAAAAGCACACCAAGCACAACGGCACAGGTTATAAGCACTTTTTTCTTCATGTAAATCGACCTCCTTGGAGATATGCTGTTGCTGCTCACACCGGGGTGTAGGCGGCAGCTAAAATCAGTTACATTTGTGAAGATGTGACACATCCATATAGTCAGGCAGACCATTCTTGTAGGCTACAGAGGTTTCTCCCTGAATAAGTGGTTTTAAGTATTCGATAAGCTCAGGCTTCACATCATTGCCCGCATCATTGATCCACTCTCTTGGAACAGACTTGGCCTCGTTTGCGATATCCTTGATAGCAGAATATGTGTATTCCACCTGATAAGGATCATTTGAGATGCGCTTCAAGCATACCATTGATGCGGTCACACCCTCTGCTGCAATAGTGACACCCTTTTTACCCTGAGCAAAAGATTCCTCGATATCGGTTAATGATGCAAGGTGTGAGGCACAGCGCTGGAGCACATTTACCTCTACAGAGCGCACCTTGACACCGATGTTTTCCTTTACGATGAACTCAAGAGCTTTTCCGGCACCGCTTAGCTGCTGGTGTCCGAACTGGTCACATGCGGCCTTTGATGATGTAATGTATGAGCCGTCTGCGTCATGTATTCCTTCGGATACGGCAACTATTACATTGTTAGTGTGCGTAAGGGCTTCTTTTATATCGGCAACAAATTTGTCCTTGTCAAAATCCACCTCAGGCAGATATATGAACTGAGGCGCTGTATTGTACTCATTACGTGCGAGAGCGGAAGCAGCAGTGAGCCATCCTGCGTCACGTCCCATGATTTCAACGATTGTCACACTCTTAACAGCATAGATAAAGGTATCATGGGCTATCTCAAGCATGCTTGATGCGATATATTTGGCGGCAGAGCCAAAGCCCGGAGTGTGGTCTGTCATGCACAGATCATTGTCGATGGTCTTTGGAATCCCTATAATTTTCACATCACTGTTGATTTTTTTTGCATAATCGGATAACTTTAATACGGTATCCATCGAATCATTTCCACCGATGTAAAAGAAAGCTTTTATAGAAAGCTTATCGAACTGGTGGAAGATGTATACATATGGTGAATCATCATCCTTGTAATCAGGGAGCTTGTGGCGGCATGAGCCAAGATACATGGCAGGTGTGGTCTTAAGCTTTTCAAGATTAGCATCATCTGCAAAAATATCTGATAGATTGAGATAATTCTCATTTAATATGCCGAGTATTCCGTTTACGGCGCCATAGCAGATATCGTATTTCTCAGAGCTTTTTACTCCTGCGATGACTCCTGCAAGGCTTGCGTTGATTGCAACAGTTGGGCCGCCTGACTGGGCGACGATACAGTTTGACTGATTCATTGTAATCTCCTTATTGTGTATTTTAACTATTCTCTTCTGTAAGAATAGTTATGATATAATTTGAAAATGACTACTGAAGGCGCATGGCATATGCACCGCATAATCATATAGATTGTAGTATCAAACATTATTTTTAGCAAGGGTTAAAATGAAAAATATGAATAAATACGAGAATTGCTTATTGTGTCCAAGAAAATGTGGCATAAACAGAAGAACCGGACAAACAGGTGTATGTGGCGTTTCATCTGAAATAAAGGTGGCGCGAGCAGCGCTTCATTACTGGGAGGAGCCGTGCATATCAGGAAAAAGAGGAAGCGGGGCAGTCTTTTTCTCAGGCTGCAGCCTGCACTGCGTGTTCTGCCAGAACAGGGAGATTTCTGACGGAAAAGAGGGAAAGGTGATCAGTAAAGAGCGGCTGAGTGATATCTTTATGGAACTTGCTGACAAAGGCGCAAATAATATCAATCTGGTCACACCGGGGCAGTATATCCCTGATATAGTGTGGGCGGTAAACGATGCAAAAAGCCGCGGCATGAAGCTTCCTATTATATACAATACGAGCGGATATGAAAATGTGACAGAGCTAAAGCTGCTTGAGGGCATAGTGGATGTGTATCTTCCGGATTTTAAATATATGGACAGTACGCTTTCGGCAAGGTATTCAAGGGCAAAGGATTATCCGTCTGTCGCAAAGCAGGCGCTTTCAGAGATGGTCAGGCAGCAGCCGGATGTCGTGATTGACGATGCGACAGGACTCATACAAAAGGGAGTTATTGTGCGACAGCTTCTACTGCCGGGACATGTGAATGATGCAAAGGCTGTACTTAAGTACCTGTATGATACATATCATGATCACGTATATATAAGCATGATGAGCCAGTTTACGCCGATTGCACTAAAGGATTATCCTGAGATAAACCGCACAGTGACAAGGAGAGAGTATGAAAGGCTTGTTGACTATGCCATCGAAATAGGAATCACGAATGCATTTATACAGGAGGGGGACGTGGCAAAGGACAGCTTCATTCCGGCATTTGACTGTGAGGGAGTATGATATTTACCGTTTTTCTTAATAAAATAGTAAGAATTGGCAGGCAAAAATGACTGGATTTTGTGACGCCGGTGTAGTACTATGGTTATGTGATATTTTTTAACTGTGAAGGTACTGAACAGTTACGATATTTTGTTATTACTCACATCCCGGTGTGACAGATGATAATGTTTTTAATCACACAGGATACATTATTCAATAGAGGATACAGTGATGAAAAATATAGAAGAACAGCAGATAATAATTGAATGTCCGAATACTATCTTTCATCTATACATTGACAGTGAGGATGAGCTTTCAAAGGTTAAGGTGTTTATGAACAATATGAAGCATGTTGATTCGATAAGTCTGCATGATATATACAACTGGTGTAACAGACAGCATGTGCAGTACACGACTACATTTAATTATGACAGTAAAATGACCTTGACAGAAATGATAAAATCCTACATATTTTACTTCAGACAGAAGCTTAGATATGTAAATAATAGTGATAGGATGATAGAAACATGAGATACCCTGAATTTCTAAAGGATGGAGGAACAATAGGCTTTGTGGCGCCTTCGATGGGCTGTACAACAGAGCCGTACAGGAGTGCCTTTGACAATGCCATTAAAAGGTTTCACAGCATGGGTTATAAGACGATAGAGGGACCTAACTGCAGGTGCGACAGTGGCATAGGTATCAGCAATACACCTAAGAAGTGCGCAGAAGAACTGAACGAGAGCTATGCTTCTGCTGACAGTGATGTGCTTATATCCTGTGGTGGTGGCGAGCTGATGTGCGAGGTAGTGCCTTATATTGATTTTGAGCGCGTGAAGCAGTCAAAGCCGAAATGGTACATGGGCTATTCTGACAATACGAATTTCACATTTTTGGAGGCTACTATTGCAGATACAGCAGGTATTTACGGGCCGTGTGCGGGCAGCTTTGGCATGGAGGTGTGGCATGAGTCACTTACCGATGCATTTAATCTGCTTTGTGGCAGGAAGCTTTCATTTACCAATTACCCTATGTGGGAGAAGGAATCGATAAAGGATGAGAATGCTCCGTTTGTGGGCTACAACCTGACTGAAAAGTCGTGTATCAGCTCTATTCCTGCGGTGGCAAAGGAAAGCAGGCTTACCATGAGAGGCAGGCTGCTTGGTGGCTGCATGGATTGTCTTATCAATCTGCTTGGTACATCGTTTGACCATGTAAGGGAATTTAATGAGCGCTACAGTGATGATGGTATCATATGGTTCCTTGAGGCTTGTGACCTTAATGTGATGGGCATGAGAAGGGCTATGTGGCAGATGAAAAATGCAGGATGGTTTTCAAATGTAAAGGGCTTTCTTATCGGACGACCGGCGCACTTCGGAGAGGAAATGTTTGGCATAGACCACAGACAGGCGCTTTCATCACTGCTTAGAGAGTTTAATGTGCCAATCATCATGGACCTGGATATAGGTCATATGTCGCCGATGATGCCTGTGGTATGCGGAAGCATGGCAGATGTCAGCTTCGACGGAAGCAGCTTTACAATTTCGTATGATATAGAGCAGTAGATTGGAGGAAAAATGATTAGATTAATAAAGAAAAAAGCAAAGAGTATTGTATGTAGCGTGCTTGCTGCGGTGACACTGTTTACAATGAATCCGGCTGTATTTGCAACAGAGACAGCTACGCAGACTGATACAGTTTCAAGCGTTGATGTATCAGGCAGTGACTCAGCTGATAAGAGTAACACAGACAGTACTGCAGACAGCACAACGACAGCCGGCAGTGAGGCAAACGACAAGGTGACCATCAGCAAAAATGATAAGCCATACTTAAGTCTTGGAGCAGACCTTACACCGGATCAGAGAGCGACAGTGCTTGGATTTATGGGAATCGAGCTCACTGATCTGGACAATTACGATGTGGTCTATGTAAATAATGATGAGGAGCACAAGTACCTCGATTCATACATCAGCAAGAGCGAGATTGGCACAAGGTCACTTTCCTCAGTACTCATTACAGAGGATAAAAAGGGTGCGGGTCTTAGTGTTTCCACACACAATATCAATTACTGTACGGTAGGAATGTACAAGAATGCGCTTGCCACAGCAGGCATAGCTGATGCTAAAATCATAGTCGCAGGCCCTTTCCCTATTTCCGGAACGGCAGCACTTGTAGGCACACTAAAGGCATACGAGGAGATGACAGGCAAGAAGCTTGACGACAAGGTGACAGACGCAGCGATGGATGAGCTTGTCACAACAGGAGAGCTCAACAAGAGCATTGACGGCGATTCGCAGGATATCGAGGCAATGATTGCAGACCTAAAGAAGCAGCTTGCCGATGGAGGGCTCAAGGATGAGAGCCAGATAAAGGATGCGATAAAGGAGGCTGCAAAGGATTACGACCTGAAGCTTTCTGACGATGATATTGCAAAGCTGACATCGCTTCTTATGAAGCTTAAGGATGCCAATATCGACTGGGATTCAGTAATTAACCAGGCACAGGACTGGGCATCAAAGCTTGGCGATAAGATAAATGACCCGGGCTTCTGGGAAAAGATTGGTAACTTTTTCATGGATTTATGGGATAAGATAAAATCCCTGTTCAGCTAGAAAAGCTACAGGAGACAGTAAGAATAAGCAGAATATGAATCAGACAACTCCCTGAAACGTAAGCATTAGCTGCACGTTGAAGGGAGTTTTTTTATCATTAATAAAAAAATAATAAATTTCTGCCGAATACATTGATACAAAGGTCATATTCTATTATAATTAAATGGATAATGGATTAATGTAAACAATGCACATAAGAAAGATGGGATTTGATGATAAAGATAAATAAATTTCTGGCAGCCTCTGTCGTTACATTGTCATTAGCCGCATGTGACCTGGCACCATACAGCAGCATAGCAGTCTATGCGGATCAGGCGGCTAAGGTTGTGTGTGATGAGAGATACTGGGTAGCGGCGAGAAGCGGACCGGGCACAGAGTATGAGCTGGAGCACAAGCTTTCAAACGGCAAGGATATCACTATTCTTGAGCAGACCACAGGTGCAGACGGCAAGGTGTGGTACAAGGCGAAGTACAATCTGGCAGCAAATAACGAGGAGTGTGTCAGCTATATAAGGTCTGATTTTGTATCAGCAGGTACCGGCACAGCTGCATCAGACAATGCGCAGACAGGGGATGCTTCGGCAGACACCGGCAATGCGGATGCCATACAGCAGAATAATGAGGAGCAGCTTGCCCTTGCAACCGCATCGGGAGCATATGCTACAGGTACGATTACAGGTGGCAATGTGTATGTCCGCAATGCAGCAGGCACATCCGGCACTACCAAGGTTGTCTCACTCAACTGGAACCATCAGGTTGACATAATTGGAGAGACCAGGGTAAACGGTGTGGTCTGGTACAATGTCAAGGGTACTTTAAACGGCAAGGCATTTACGGGCTGGACTATCAGTACATACATAAAGGTGACATACAATAATAGCGGAGACAATACTGATTTTGTCACGGCTATGAAGAATGCAGGCTTTCCTGACAGCTATATTCCAAACCTTACAGCTCTTCACAATAAGTATCCAAGCTGGACATTTGAGGCTGTAAATACAGGTTTGAATTGGGATACGGTGATTGAAAATGAAAGTGTAAACGGACTTAATCTGGTATCCAAATCAGCAGACAATGCCAAGAAATCCACAGCTGCCGGAGCATATAACTGGTCAACAAATACGTGGGTTGAGTACGAACCGGGATGGGTGTCAGCAAGCAGTGCCTATATTGCTTATCTCATGGATCCAAGGAATTTTCTTGATGAGACCAATATTTTTCAGTTTCAGAGTCTGGCATACAGTCCGAATGAGGCACTTGAAGGTGTCAAGTCCATAGTAAAAGGCACATTTATGGAGGAAACAAAGACCTATTCCAACAATGGCGAGAAAATCAATTATGCAAGCACATTCATGGATGTGGCAAAGAGCAGTGGAGTAAGTGCATACCATATAGCATCGCGTATAAAGCAGGAGCAGGGACAAAAGGGAACGAGCCCTCTTATTTCGGGTACATATTCCGGATATGAAGGATATTATAATTATTTTAATTTTAGTGCAACCGGAAACACGAAGGATAAGATTTATAAAAATGGTCTGGCTTTTGCCAAGAAGCAGGGCTGGAATACAAGAGCAAAGTCCATAAGCGGCGGAGCTGTAAAGGTGGGCAGCAATTATATAAATAAGGGTCAAAATACACTGTATTTTGAGAAGTTTAATGTAGTAAATACAAGCTCGCTGTATTTCCATCAGTACATGGGCAATGCCACAGCGGCTCTTACTGAGGGACAGAGTCTGGCTAAAGGATATTCAGACAGGAATCAGGCTTTTGTATTTAAAATACCTGTATACAACAATATGCCATCGTCAGCAGTGGGCTTCGATAAAGCTGGCGATACCAATAACTATCTGCAGTCGCTTGCGATAAGTGGTGTAACACTCACACCGGCCTTCAATGGAGCGACAACAAGCTATTCAGCAGTTGTTTCAAATGCTATAAGCTCAGTGACTGTTTCGGCAGATGCAGTTTCAGGAAACAGTGGTGTTTCAGGCACAGGAAGCTATTCGCTTGCTGTCGGAAATAATACAATTAAGGTAAAATGCAAGTCGCAAAGCGGTGATACAAGAACATACACTATCAATATAAACAGGCAGGCGGCATCTGCAAATAATGCAGGTGGCAATAATAATCAGAACAATAATAACCAAAATAATACAGATGTAAACATAACATCAGGTAAATACAGTATAGGTACTTATATTACAGGCATTGAGCCTGGAACCGGTGCAGCTGATTTTGTGAAGAATATAGCAGTATCAGCATCAGGTACTGTAAAGCTTCTGACAAGCTCAGGCTCAGAAAATAGCGGAAAGATTGCAACAGGCAATAAAGTGGCTGTTTATGATGCTTCAGGTAATCTGAAAAAGACATACGATATTGTTATATATGGAGATATCAATGGTGATGGTGCTGTAAATGCTCTTGATATGATTAAGCTCAACAGACATATCTTAGGAAAGGGAACACTTACAGGTGCTTATCTGGAGGCAGCTGATGCTAACAGAAAGGGTGATGGTGGAAATGCCCTTGATATGATAATCATGAACAGACACATACTGGGCAAATCAAAGATATCGCAGAATTAGAAATGTGAGGAAAGATATGAAGAAATTATTTGGATGTATATTATCACTTGTTGTGGCAGTGATGCTTGTTTTCACACCTGCCGAGCATGTATATGCGCAGGGACTTGGTCTCAGTGTCAGCTCAAGCTCTGTAGCTGTTGGAAAAACAGTTAAGGTGACTGTTTCCATGCCGTCCGGATATTTTGGTACTGTAGTTATCTCAAGCTCTGACGAGGGAGTACTGAGTAACGGAGGAGATGGTGTGGCCAATATTGGTGACGCCGCAGGATATCCCACATCGCAGTCATTTTCATTTACGGCGAAGGCTGCAGGAAGCTGCACTATAAAGGCATATTGTACAGTTGTAGGAGATGCAGAGGGTAACGATGCCGGAGGTACAATTACCGGTGCCAGCACGAAGGTGACGGTAAAAAGTGCTTCATCAAACAATGATTCAAACAGCAACAAGGATAACAAGGACAATTCCGGCAGCAATACCGGCAATGACAACAATGCGAATAAAGATAATGAAAACAAAGAGGAAAAGAAATCCTCAAACGCATCTCTTGGTTCGCTTGTTATCTCAGCAGGTACGCTTTCCCCTGAGTTTTCTGCTGCGACAAAGGATTACACAGCTACAGTAGATTACAGCTGTTCAAGTCTTGCGGTTACAGCAAATCCGGCTGATTCAAAGGCGAGTGTGACATCCGTCACAGGCAATGATTCACTTGAGGTTGGAGAGAATACGGTCAGCGTTGTTGTGACAGCAGAGGATGGCAGCACAAGCACATACAATATAGTTGTTACCAGAAGAGCCGAGGATGATCCGGAGAATGCAGATAAGCAGGATAACTGGAAGAAGTTCGATATAAATGGCACAGAGTGGACTATGGTAAATGACATTCCGGAGGATGTTGTTCCTGAAGGCTTTGAGCACTCAAAGACAGTGATTGACGGACTTGAATACAATACCCTTCATGGCACCTTTGGTGATATCACGCTTGTGTATTTACAGTCGGAAAGCGGCAATGGACTTTTTGTATATGATGCAGCACAGAATGCAGCATATGAGTTTGTCCGTATCAATTCAGAGTCGCATTTTATAGTGGTTTTACTGCCTAAGGTGGATGATGTGCCTGAGGGATATAATGAGATATCGCTCTCTATAGAGGGCAAGGGTGTGGCAACAGCCTACCAGACCAAAGTCGAAAAAACCGATGATCAGACAAAGGATTTTTACCTCGTATACGCTATGAATGACAATGGTGAGAGTGGCTGGTACACATATGATAGCGTAGATGGCACATATATGAGAACCGAGCTTGGTACACCTACAGTGGCACAGGAGGAAAACGATACAACAAAGAGTGAGCTTGTCCCGGGAATTGCCAATAAATATCTTGTTTTAGCTGCAATACTGGTTCTTATTATCATTATTCTGTTACTGTTGCTTATTGTATCAGCTGTGAAAAACAGAAAATATAAGGCAATGGACTATCATGATGACGATGATGATGTAGATGATGCAGCAGAAGATGTATCAAATGAAGCTTTGGAAGAAACAACTGATGAAACTGCGGACGAGATAGCAGATGAGCTGGAAGGAGAGGTTACAGAAGAGCCGTTAGATGAAGTGGCAGAAGAAGCTGCAGAAGAGTCGGTGGATGAAGTGGCAGGAGAAGCTGCAGAAGAGTCGGCAGGTGAAGCCGCAGAAGAAACAGCAGATGAAGCTGTAGAAGAGCCGGCAGATGAAGTCGCAGAAGAAACAGCGGAAGGTGCTGCAGATGAGCAAAAGATGGCTACGGATGAAAATATATCAAATGCATCCTATGTCGGAAGAACCGTAGAAATTACACCTGATTCTAAGAAAGCTGTTGAGAATGAAAACTCTGAGTTTGATTTAAAAGACGATTCAAGGCAGGAAAACGTTTCTGACACAGAAAACGATGCTGATGAGGATGCTTTAAAGAATCAGCTTCAAAGGGCACTTGATGGATTTGTCAATGAGGGAAATAAGCCGTCTGAGACTATAGACAGCAGTGCAAAGGATGATAATGAAGATGACAGCGAGGATGATGATTTGCAGTTCATCGACTTAAATTAGTGAATATGACTGGAGGATATGACTTGAAACCATATACAAGTAAGGCTAAAAAAGCAATAGATTTGGCTGCACGTATATCAAAGAAAATGAATTACAGCTATGTTGGAACAGAGCACATACTGGCTGGCCTTATAAAAGAGGGCACCGGTGTGGCAGCTGAGGTTCTAACAGCCTGCAATGTGGAATATGATAAGCTTATTTCGATGATTGAAGACCTGATTTCACCGGGGGATAACATCGAAGTGATGGACAGGGATGGCTATTCACCAAGGACACAGAGAGTATTGGAGCGTGCATCGGAGGAAGCCGATAGATTTGAGTGCAATGAGATAGGTACAGAACACTTGCTGATGGCTATAGTACTGCAGGGAGACTGTGCAGCTGCAAGACTTTTAAACACCATGGGTGTTAACAGTCAGAAGATGTTTATAGATATTCTTGGTGCGATGGGTGAGGATCCGTCTGCATACAGGGATCTGATGAAAAGCTACGGTACATCATACAATTCTGCGACTCCTGTATTAGATCAGTATTCCAGAGATTTGACAGATATGGCAGAGGCAGGACTTCTTGATCCTGTTATAGGCAGAAAAAAGGAGATGGAGCGCGTTATCCAGATACTTTGCCGCCGTGGCAAAAACAATCCATGTCTGATTGGAGAGCCGGGAGTGGGCAAGACCGCTATAGTAGAAGGACTTGCGCAGGATATAGTCAGTGGCAATGTTCCGGATATTCTTTTGGGAAAGAGACTGGTTTCCCTTGATATGTCCGGGCTTGTAGCCAAATCAAAGTATCGTGGTGAGTTTGAGGAGCGTATCAAGAAGGTGATAAGCGAGGTTTCAAATGCCAAAAATGTACTGCTTTTCATTGATGAGCTTCACACTATAATAGGTGCAGGAGGAGCAGAAGGCTCGTTAGATGCATCTAACATATTAAAGCCGGCACTTGCCAGAGGCGAGGTACAGGTAATCGGCGCCACTACCATAGAAGAGTACCGCAAATACGTGGAAAAGGATGCTGCGCTTGAGCGCCGTTTCCAGCCGGTGATGGTTGAGGAGCCTGGTGTGGATGAGACAATAGAGATACTCACAGGATTAAAGGGACTCTATGAAAAGCATCATGGTGTCATCATAACAGATGAGGGTGTGAAAGCAGCAGTAAACCTTTCTGCACGATATATAAATGACAGATTTTTACCTGATAAGGCGATAGACCTGATGGATGAAGCGGCAGCCAGGATAAGGCTTAAGAATCTGACATCATCTGACGAGCTGCTTGCTCTGAAAAAAGAGATAACAGATAAGCAGAACCAGGTGGAAAATGCTTTATCGAATGGAGATCTCGCAGCTGCCGGCGCGCTTATGTCAGAAAAGGAAGTACTTGAAAATAAACAGCAGAAGCTTATGAGAAAGAACTGTCGCACAGGAGCCAAAAATCAGCCTGTAGTCGGCGAAAATGAGATAGCGGATGTAGTATCGGGATGGACCAAAATACCTGTAAATAAGCTTACAGAGTCAGAGGCAGGACGACTTGCAAAGCTTGAACAGATACTTCACAAGCGTGTAATAGGACAGGAGGAGGCTGTTTCTGCTGTTGCAAAGGCAGTCAGGCGAGGCCGTGTTGGTTTAAAGGATCCTAAGAAGCCGATTGGCTCATTCCTGTTTTTGGGACCGACAGGAGTAGGTAAGACGGAGGTGTCAAAGGCGCTTGCTGAGGCTGTCTTTGGCAAAGAAGATGCCATGATACGTGTTGACATGTCAGAGTACATGGAAAAGCATAGTGTTTCAAAGATGATTGGTTCACCACCGGGATATGTGGGCCATGAGGAGGGTGGACAGCTCTCAGAGAAGGTCAGACGCAATCCTTTTTCTGTTATACTGTTTGATGAGATAGAAAAAGCACATCCTGATGTGTTCAATATACTTTTACAGGTGCTTGATGATGGTAGAATCACTGATTCACAGGGGCGCACGGTTGATTTCAAGAATACAATAATCATCATGACATCAAATGCAGGAGCTTCTTCTATTATAGAACCAAAGCGCCTTGGCTTTGGCGCTGGTGAGGATGAAAAGCAGGATCACGAGCGTATGAAGAACAGTGTCATGGAGGAGGTCCGCCGTATATTTAAACCTGAGTTTTTGAACCGAATCGACGAGACTATTGTATTTAGAGCTCTCAACAAGGATGACATGAAGCATATAGTGACACTTCTTGTAAAGGAGCTTAAGAAACGCTGTAAAGAACAGCTTGATATAGAGCTCACAGTGCGCGACAGTGCAAAATCCTTTATCGTGGACAAAGCCTATGACAGAAAATATGGCGCAAGACCTCTTAAACGAAAACTTCAGGAGGAGATTGAAGACCGTATGTCAGAGGATATTATTACCGGCAAAATTAAGCGCGGCGATAAGGTAATAATTTCTACGAAAAACAAACAAATTTCATTGACTGTTGAGTAGAATTGGATTTATAATTAATATATCAATATAGCTACGGGAGGATAAAAATGGCTGTAATAAGTGAATTAATCCGTACTGAGGAAAACGGAAAGCTCAGCTTCGGAGATTATACATTGGCTGCAAAGGCAAAGCTTGACAATTTTGAGAAGGATGGAGATATCTACAAGGTAAAGACCTTTAAGGAGATTACAAAGCTCGAAAGAAACGGACTCTTTGTATACGAGTCTGTTCCGGGAACAGCGGTTATGGATTTCGAGGAGACTGCTGATACAGTGACATTTACTGTGGAGGGACCTGAGGATGCTCAGATTACTCTTGGCCTTGAAGAGGAGACGGAGTACGAAATTGATATAGCTGGAGCTGTTGCAGGTACTATGAAGACAAATCTCGGCGGCAAGCTCAGCTTAAGCGTAGAGCTTGAGGGTGTTGATTCAGTCGATATCAAAGTATCAAGAAAATAGAGCATATTTTTAGCCCGGTGAAAGCCGGGCTTTTTGTATTTTTATAAAGGAGAACAATATGGCAAAAGGAAAGACCTCTGTATTTTTCTGCCAGGAATGTGGTTATGAATCGGCAAAATGGATGGGACAGTGCCCGGCCTGTAAGGAATGGAATACATTTGTAGAGGAGACCGTAGATAAAAAGTCGATAAGCTCGTCGGGAAAAGTAAAAAAAGAATCAAAGGCGTCACAGGTTCTGCCTCTTTCGGCAGTAAAAAGCGAGAAAGAGGAGCGTATAGTGACAGGTATAGCCGAGTTTGACAGAGTACTTGGTGGAGGAATTGTGAGGGGGTCACTTGTGCTTGTGGGAGGGGATCCGGGTATAGGAAAATCCACGCTTCTACTTCAGGTATGCAGGGAACTTTCACAAAAAAAGGTGCCATTACTTTATGTGTCAGGTGAGGAATCCCTGCATCAGATAAAGATGCGTGCCGACAGACTTGGTGATTTTACGGATTCACTGGAGCTTTTATGTGAGACAAGTCTTGATATAGCAAAGGACGTGATTCAACGAAAAAAACCGGAGGTTGTTGTAATAGATTCCATCCAGACTATGTACAATGAGGAGATAGCGTCGGCACCGGGCAGTGTCTCACAGGTCAGGGAGACAACCGGAGTGCTTATGCAGCTTGCAAAGACTCTGGGTATTTCTGTTTTTATAGTAGGACATGTGACAAAGGATGGTGCGGTTGCGGGGCCGAGGACGTTAGAGCATATGGTTGATACTGTGCTTTATTTTGAGGGTGACAGGTATGAGTCGTACAGGATACTTAGAGGTGTTAAGAACAGATTTGGTTCGACCAATGAGATAGGCGTATTTGAAATGAAGGCGGAGGGACTTGTTGAGGTGGAAAATCCGTCGGAGTATATGCTTAGCGGTAAGCCCGAGGGAGCATCAGGATCAATTGTCACATGTTCCATAGAGGGAAGCCGTCCGATACTTCTCGAGATACAGGCTCTTGTATGTCACAGCTTTTTTAATAATCCAAGGCGTACAGCAAATGGTACAGATTATAATAAAGTAAATCTACTCATGGCGGTCCTTGAAAAAAGAGCCAACCTGTCACTGTCAGACTGTGACGCTTATGTGAATATAGCAGGCGGTATAAGGATGAACGAACCGGCGATAGACCTTGGGATAGTGCTTGCAATCGCATCAAGCAAAAAGGATATTATAGTGCGTGAGGATACCATATGCTTTGGAGAGGTGGGCTTAAGCGGAGAGGTGCGCGGAGTTACCATGTCCGAGCAGCGTGTTGCTGAGGCAAAGAAGCTTGGCTTTAAAAAGTGTATTGTTCCCAAAGTGTGTCTTGCAGGAGTGTCGCATATTAGTGGAATTGAGATTGTCGGTGTGGCAAATATCAAGGAAGCGATAGAGGCTGTCAGATAGTAATTGTGAGAATTGCATATAATAAACAGACAATTTAGAAAATTTGTGTTTTTTAAGATAGTTTTACTACTTTAATTAATTGCAGTAAATCCGTTGACATATGTGTGCCGGGATGATATTATATCAAAGCTGACTCGCGGGACACATTGAGTTGTAGAGCTTGTGAGTTACAATTTACAGACATGACTTTATAAATATTGCTTTGAAAGAAGCTGATTAAATAAGTTATGAAAAAAGTTCTTGACAAATGAAAAACATTTTGATAGAATAAACAAGCTGTCGCAAGACAGAGAACTTAAAACAGAGTTCAAAAAAATAAAAAAGTGCTTGACAAACGAACAGTGATTTGATAAAATAATCAAGCTGTCGCAAGAGAGCAAAACAAAGAACATTGATAACTGAACAGTGAGAAACCTTGAAAGATTTTGAGAATCAATCAGAACGCTTCAATGAAAATTGAAGACCTTTAAAACAGTAAATTCAGATTCTATCTGAATGAACGAATTAGCCAAGTTTAACTTGACTGAGATCAACTTTTTAACATGAGAGTTTGATCCTGGCTCAGGATGAACGCTGGCGGCGTGCTTAACACATGCAAGTCGAACGAAGCACTTTATTTGATTTCCTTCGGGACTGATTATTTTGTGACTGAGTGGCGGACGGGTGAGTAACGCGTGGGTAACCTGCCTTGTACAGGGGGATAACAGTTGGAAACGGCTGCTAATACCGCATAAGCGCACAGCATCGCATGATGCAGTGTGAAAAACTCCGGTGGTATAAGATGGACCCGCGTTGGATTAGCTAGTTGGTGAGGTAACGGCCCACCAAGGCGACGATCCATAGCCGACCTGAGAGGGTGACCGGCCACATTGGGACTGAGACACGGCCCAAACTCCTACGGGAGGCAGCAGTGGGG
>ERZ506896.509-NODE-509-length-29068-cov-14.062110_pt1 | contig 29068 bp, 33 predicted proteins | sample MGYA00513176_ERZ506896 | MGnify/ENA metagenome assembly ERZ506896
AGATAGTTCGCTGGAAACGGCGCGTGAAAATAGGTAGTCGCCGACTTAAACGAAACCCCTGAGGAAGAAATTCTTCAGGGGTTTGTTGTTTGAAAAAAATTTGCGGCTTCTGCCTTAAAACCCGTCCCTGAATCGTATATGGGATAAGCATGTATTCCGTCTGCGGTGAAATCGCAAAAAGAGGAGGGGCAGGATGAAGCTTTTATTCAAACAACGGATGTTTTCATGGTTCGACAGCTACGATATCTATGATGAAAGCGAGAACACGGTCTATGTGGTAAAAGGGCAGCTCTCGTGGGGGCACTGCCTGAAAATCTTCGACAGGGAGGAGAACGAGCTGGGTACTGTCAAGCAGGAGGTGCTGACCTGGCTGCCCAAGTTTGAACTCTATGAGGGTGAAAATTATATCGGCTGCCTCGAAAAGGAACTGGGCTGGTTCAAGCCCAGGTACAACATCGATTTCAACGGCTGGCATGTGGAGGGAGATTTCCCTGGGTGGGATTACACCATTACAAAGCCGGTGGGAGAGACAGTCGCAACGGTCTCCAAAGAGCTGCTGCAATGGACGGACACCTATGTGCTGGATATCGTTGACCCGGCAGACGCGCTCCATGTGCTGATGTTCGTGCTGGCCATCGATGCTGAAAAGTGCTCTGCAAAATGAAATTGAATTAGCCCGGCTGTGTGAGAGTGCCCGCATGGCCGGGCTTTTTACGTTGCATGGGTTGGGAAACAGTGGTATCATTAAAAAGTACGATAAAACCTGAAAATAACGAGGTGCAAATGGAAGTATTTGAAATCGAGACAGAGCGTCTGCAGCTGCGGCAGTTCCGGGTGGAGGACGCGCAGGACGTATTTGCGATTTTCTCGGATGAGCAGACCACGCTGGATTGCGGAGGTTACCATGCCTTTGATGCAATGGATGAGGAATATGACCGTCTGATGCAGAAATTTGCGGGACAGACCCGTTACAGCGTTGTCCGCAAGGCAGATGGGCGTGTAATCGGCGTGATCTCGCTGATGGATGCCGAGCGTGCCGTGCCCGGCTGGGAGCTGGGCATTGAGATGGCCCCGGATGTCCGGCGGCAGGGCTATGCCCGGGAAGCGCTGGCGGCTGTGATCCAGGCGTTCTTCGAGAAAACGGATACGGTGCTTTTCACGGGTGGGCATTATGCCTATAACACCATCTCCGGGGAGCTGCTGAAAATGCTGGGCTTCACCTATGAGGGCATCGAACACAAGGCCATGCGCCATGCAGAGCGCGGCCCCACGGATCTGGTGTGCTATTATCTGGAAAAATAAGTTCTCCCTCAGAATTCCTACAGATTTCCCTGTTACAATGATAGCATCATCGAAAGGGGAATTTATATGCTGACAAAATTGAAAAACGGGCTGGACGGTACCCAGCTCAAGACCATTGCACTGGCGCTGATGGTGCTGGATCACATTCATTATTTCTTCGAGTTCACCGGCTGCATCCCAACGGTGTTCAGTATGCTGGGGCGGCTCAGCGCACCGCTGTTTCTGTTCTGCACGGTGGAGGGCTTTGCCCACACCCATGACCGCAGGCGGTATTTTATCCGCATCTGGGGTATCGGAACGGCCATGGCGGCGCTGGAATTTTTTATGATCTACGCCAAAGCCTTCCGGCGCGGGGATGGCTTCTACCCGCTGAACGCTATTTTTCAGGATCTGATGCTGCTGTGCATCGTCTGGCAGGGTATCGACTGGCTCCGGGAAAAGAAATGGGTCAGGGGCGTGGCGGCCATCGCGGCGGTGGCTGGCTGGCCGTTTGTGATAATGGCGTTCCTGAGCGCTTTCCCCCAGATCCAGCAGATGCCGTGGGCTTCCACGGTGGTGGCGTTTGTCATCACCAGCCCGCTGCCCCTGTGGACCAGCATCACAGACGGCAGCTGGAGCTTTTTGCTGGGCGGTGCGCTGCTGTATGCATTGCGTGGACGGCGCAAAGTGCAGCTGACGGTATGGGCACTGGTGATCTTCCTGTGTGATTTTGTGCTGACCTTCGGGATGGCATGCCGGCAGGAGGGCTTTGTCTGGACCCAGATGTTCACCAACAACTATGAGTGGTTCGGGGTGGCGGCGGTGCTGCTGATGCTGCTGTACAACGGGCAGCGTGGCAGCGGACACAAGCAGCTGTTCTACTGGTTCTACCCGGCCCATGTGTATCTGCTGTATGGTGCGTCCTGCCTGCTTTATAACGTTTTGAGGTGATCTTGTGGCAAATATTCTGGCAGTGGATGACAATATAGAACTCTGCAAGCTGATCCGCACTGCCTTGGAGCGGGACGGCCACCGGGTGGAAACGCGGCTCTCCGGCGCGGAGCTTACCGAACAACTCTGCCATTGGGCGGACTGCATCCTGCTGGATGTGATGATGCCCGGGGAGGATGGCTTTGCCGTCTGCCGCCGCATCCGGGGCCTGACCGATGCCCCCATTCTGTTTCTGACGGCCCGGACAGACGAAGCGTCTGTTCTGGAGGGGCTGGGCATCGGGGCAGACGATTACCTTGCAAAGCCTTTCCGGGTGGCAGAGCTGCGCGCCCGGGTGGCGGCGCATCTGCGGCGGCAGAACCGCACCCCGGTGCATCGGTTGGTGCGCGGCGGGGTCAGTTTTGACCTGTCCGCGCGGGAGGCAGCGGTGGGAGAAACTCCTCTGCCGCTGACCCGCTCCGAGTATGCCATCTGCGAGTATCTGGCGCTGCACGCCGGGCAGACCTTTACCAAGGAGCAAATCTACGAAGCGGTTTTTGGGATTGACGGCACTGCAGACGACACCGCCGTGACACAGCACATCAAAAACATCCGGGCAAAGCTGCGGGCGGCGGGCGTGTCGGAGCCGGAAAAGCTGCTCAATACCGTATGGGGTGTGGGATATCAATGGAAAAACGAGGGCTGATCTCCCTGCGAGGCGTACTGCTGCGATATCTGGTGCAGACCGTCTTTTGCTGTGTGCTGGCGCTGCTGTTGTGGTTTGCGGCGCTGATGTGCGTCATCAACAGCGGGCTGGCGCTCCCGGCCAATCAGGCCGCGCAGGCCTGCCAGAAGGCTGCACAGGACGTTTTGCCGGGCATGACTGCCGCTACCTTTGATGAGACCCAGCTGGACTCCTTGTGCCGTTACGCCCTGTTTGCCGCGCCGGACAGCAGCGAGGTGCTGGCCACCAACATGGATGCCGGGCACTTGCAGCGGGCAATGGAGAACCGGCAGGGGAAAAACTGCTGGCATTTTGGATACACACAGTATTATATGACATCAAAATTGCAGGACGGAACGGTCTGCCTGCTGCAATTTGACTATGCCGTGCCCTACGCCGCCCCTGCGCTGCGGGGAAAGCTGCCAGATGTGCAGACGGTGCACTGCATCCTGGGCATTCTGCTGCTGGTGGGAGCGGTGGTGTGGAGCACCCACCGCTCCAGAAAGTTTCTGGCCCGGGAGACGGCCCGCCTGACCGAGGTCTCCCGGCAGGTGGCTGAGAAAAAGGGCGTGGAAGAGATCGATTTTTCCGGGGCGCAGGTGCGGGAATACGCCGAGACACTGGCTGCCCTGCAGACCATGGGGCAGGAGCTGACGGCTAGCCTGCAGGCCCAATGGAAAATGGAGCAGCAGCAGCGGGAGCAGATCATCCAGCTTTCCCATGAGCTCAAAACGCCGCTGGCCGTCATTGAGGGCAACGCCGACCTGCTGGCCGAGGACAAGGCCCTGACCCCGGAGCAGCGGGAACAGGTGGAGGCCATCCTGCGGGGCACCGAGCAGACCCGGACCTATCTGCTCAAGATCCGTGCTCAGGTGCAGACACCGCTGAAATATAAGCGGCCCTGAGCAGACCCGAATGATGAAAAAGGAAGCCGCCCGGCTGTGTGGGAACGCCCGCATGGCCGGGCATTTTGCATTGCAGGAGCAGGAAAACCGTGGTATTATAAAAAACGATAGGGTCTGAAAATAGAGGGGAAAATGAACACTTACGGCCATTCGTTCGTCTATCCAAAAAAGAGAGGGGAAAAACAATGAATTTTGAAGAGACAGAAGTCCTTTACAATGTTTACCGTGGAATCCTGCGGAACAATCGGAGCTTTCAACCGGGAAAGAGCACGGCGATGGAATATCGCATGGACTGCCCGGAGTATGCCGACCTCCTGAAAAAGTATCCCTTTGAGAAAATTGCAGGAAAAGGCACGGACCTGCAGCGGGCAATTCGGGTGCTGAAATACCTCTCGCCTAAGCTGACGCACAGCCCGTGGTACGACGGCCATGTGGACTGCAACGCCCTGGCGCTTTTGGATTACAGTCTGGATAAACCGGAACAGGGCATCAACTGCCTGAATAAGGCCAAAATTCTGGAGGAGGTCTGCCTGGCACTGGGAATCTACGCACGGCGGGTGCGCTTCCTGCCCTATTCTCCCTTCGATTTTGATTGTCACGTTGTCACGGAGATCTACGACCGGTCGCAGGAAAAGTGGTGTATGCTGGACCCAACGACCAACGGGTATCTGGTAGATGAGCAGGGCACGATCCTGAGCCTGCTGGAAGCCAGAGAGCGGATGGCAGACACCCGATTTGTGACGTATTGCAAGGCGACGAGCCGGGAAAAGGATCTGCAGAAGCTCTACCGGAAAAATATCGCAAGAACCGCTTACTATGCAAAGAATCTGTTCCGCATTCAGGTGGACGCGGTCTCGCAGTTTGGAGAGAGTGGAAACTGGCTGAATTTCCCGCCGGAGCACTTTTCTATCCGGGAATGGAGCGTTGCAAGTGCAGAATACCGGTTGGAGATGGTGCCTGCCTACGCAAAGGGATATGCGGATTTTGATGAAGCCGTCCAGCTGCCGCGGATGCGTGAGGCCGTGGAGCGGACGCGAAACATGGAGGAGCCGGAGGCAATCTCTGCCGCCGCTCTGACCGAAAAGCCGATATCATAAAAAACAGATCGCCGCTGCTTTCCTGACGGAGAGCGGCGGCTTTTTCACACCCGGCGCTTCATGGGCATAGGATGACGCAGACCATGGGGAGGAGGGGCCGGGAATGGATGGACAAAGACGATTTGCGGTGATCGGAACGGACGCGCGGCTGGCGGCGGCAGGCCGGGCGCTGGCCCGTGCCGGGTTTGCGGTGGGCGGGCCGGAGCAGACGGCGCTGGCCGATTACATCTTACTGCCGCTGCCGCTGGACGAGAGCCGCACCCCGCTGGCGGAACTGCTGCGGGCCGCAAAACCGGGGGCACTGGCGCTGGGCGGAAAGCTCTCGGCGCAGGCAAGGCAGATCGCGGCGGAGGCGGGCGTGGAGCTGGTGGACTATTTTACCCGGGAGGAGCTGATCCTCTGCAACGCCATCCCGACAGCAGAGGGCTGCATCGGCATCCTGATGGCGGAGCGGACGCGGACGCTCTGGAACAGCGCCATCCTGCTGGCCGGTTTTGGGCCGGTGGGGCAGGCGCTTGGGGTACGGCTGGCGGCACTGGGCGCACAGGTGACGGTGGCCGCGCGGCGGCCGGCCCAGCGGGCACTGGCGGAGAGCTTCAGCCTGCGGGCGGTGGATCTGGCCCGGCTGGAACAGACTGCTCCGGCCTTTGACACGGTGGTGAACACCATCCCGGCCCCTGTTCTGACGGAAGCCGTGCTGGCAGCCCTGCGGCCCGGGAGCCTGATCGTGGATCTGGCATCCAGGCCGGGCGGCACTGACTTTGCCGCAGCCCGGCGGCTGGGGCACCGGGCCATCCATGCCCTGAGCCTGCCTGCGGCCTGCGCTCCCGAAACGGCGGGCGAGGCTCTGGCCCGGACGGTCTGTGAGATCCTGGCGGAAAGGGAGGAAACACCATGAAAAGGCAATTGCGCGGGACAGTGGCGTTTGCGGTCTGCGGGAGCTTCTGCACGCTGGGCGCGGCGGTGGCTCAGGCTGAACAGCTGGTGCGGCAGGGCTGGGAGCTGCTGCCGGTGATGAGCTATGCGGCCTCCGGCCTGAACACCCGCTTTGGCCGGGCGGATGAGTGGAAGGAGCGGCTGGAGACCCTGACCGGCCACAGGGTGCTGGATACCCTGCAGGATGTGGAGCCGCTGGGGCCGCGGCAGCTGGCCCGGGCACTGGTGGTGGCCCCCTGCACCGGCACCACACTGGCACGGCTGGCGGCGGGCCTTTCCGACACGCCGGTCACGCTGGCGGCAAAAAGCCTGCTGCGGGTCGGGTGCCCGGTGCTGCTGGCTGTCTCCACCAACGATGGGCTGGGGGCTTCCGGGGAGAACATTGCCCGGCTGATGCAGCGCAAGCACTATTACTTTGTGCCCTACGGACAGGACGATGCAGCGCAGAAACCCCAGAGCCTGAAGGCGGATCTCACCCTGCTGCCCGCTGCACTGGAGGCTGCCCTGCACGGTCAGCAGCTGCAGCCGGTGCTCCGGGAGTGGAACTGAGGGTTTCTCTTTTCAGAGGGATAAAAATGTGGTATACTATATCATAATATCTTGAGATAGAGGAACTGGAATGAAAAAACACATCGCCATGCTGTGTGCGGTGCTTTTGACCGCACTGGCGGCGTTTGCGCCGGGCGCGGCAGCTGCCGGGCCTGCACTGACGGCTACGGAAGCGTACTGCATCATCGATGCCGACACCGGTCTGGTGCTGGCCCAGCAGAACATGAACGAGGAACTGCACCCGGCATCCATCACCAAGGTGATGACGCTGGGCCTTGCCTGTGAAAAGGCCCAGGGCAAGTGGGACAATGTCAAGCTGACGGTCAGCCACGAGGATGTCTACTCGCTGGCAGGCACCGATTCCAGCCACATCGCCCTGCAGGAAGGGGAGGAAGTGCCCCTGACCGATGCCCTGTATGCCACCATGATGGCCAGCGCCAACGATGGGGCCAACCTGCTGGCCGAATACTTCGGCGGCGGCTCCATTGAGGGCGGTGTGGCTGCCATGAACGCGCAGGCAAAGGAGCTGGGGCTGGAACACACCCACTTTGCCAACCCCCACGGCATCAGCGATGAGGACCACTACACCAGCTGCTATGACATGGCGCAGATCCTGCGCTGGGCGCTGACCCAGCCCGGGTTCGAGACGCTGTTTACCCGGAACGAGATGTACACCATGGGCCCGACCAATGTCCAGCCCGTGACCCGGTACTTCCACCAGCAGGATAAAATGCGGGTGGGCTCCAGCCGGTACTATATCCCGGCCATCCTGGGTTCCAAGATCGGCTATACCAACATTGCCCGGTACAGCTATGTCTGCCTGGCGGAGCAGAACGGCGTGCGGCTGATCTGCGTGACCATGCAGAGCCAGATCAAGACCGACAAATACAACGATGTCCGCACCCTGCTGAACGATGCCTTTGCCCGCTACACCGGCTACACCGAGATCCCTGCCCAGGGCGTGACCGGGGAGCTGGAAGTGGCGGGCGGCGGCAGCACGCTGGGCGCAGTGACGGTTTCTGACCCCGGCGTGAAGCTGCTGCTGGCCGACGGCCTGACCGCTGCGGATGTGTCGGTCACACTGGAACTGCCCGAACGATACCTCTTGGGGGTTGACCCGGCGGTGTATGCGGTGTATACCATTCGTGGGCGGGACGTGCAGGAAACGGCCAGCGTCCGGGTGCCTGCCGCTGTGACCGGGCTGGAGGAGCTGCTGGCCAAGAGCGCCAACGCCACCCTGCCCGCCTCCCGGGATGTGGGGCCGAAGAGGATCGCAGGCGGCCTGCTGGCCATCTCAGTCGGTGCCACCGTGCTGGCCGCCCTTGCGGCGTTCGGCGTGGTGCGGCTGAGGGCGAAGCTCCGCAGGAAACGGAAGGCGAGACATTGACGGCCTCGCCCTCTCAGGCGCTTTGCACCAGCTCTCCCGAAGGAAGAGCCGATAGCAGCTCATGGCCAGCAGCAGCTGGATCCAGGAGATGCGTTGCCTCTCCCTTTGGGAGAGCTGGCAGCGCGCAGCGCTGACGGAGAGGGTGGGCTTGACAGGAAACGAGCCGTCTGAAAATCGCGCAAAAGCCCGCAAGGACTTTTCCATATACTACAAACAGACAAAATTTTCTGAAAGAAAACAGAGAGGAAAAAGAAATATGGGCAAGTTTACGTTTACTGAGACCGAGATCCCTGGTGTTGTGGTCATTGAGCCGCAGGTGTTCGGTGATGACCGCGGTTATTTCATGGAGACCTACCAGAAGGATCAGTTTGCTGCTGCCGGCATCGACAAGGAGTTCGTGCAGGACAACCAGAGCCGCTCCACCCGCGGCGTGCTGCGCGGCCTGCATTTCCAGAAGAACCACACCCAGGGCAAGCTGGTGCGTGTGACCAAGGGCGAGGTCTATGATGTTGCCGTGGACTGCCGCCCCCACAGCGCCACCTTTGGCAAGTGGGTGGGCGTGACCCTGAGCGAGGAGAACAAGAAGATGTTCTATATCCCCGAGGGCTTTGCCCACGGCTTCCTGGTGCTGAGCGATGTGGCCGAGTTCTGCTACAAGTGCACCGATGTCTATGACCCCACCAGCGAGGGCGGCATCCCCTACGATGACCCCACCGTGAACGTGCAGTGGCCCGACTGCGGCTGTGAGCACAAGACCAGCGCAAAGGACAAGCTGCATGAGCCCTTTGCAGCCCAGAAGTTTGAATTCTTTGAAAAGTGGTGATAGCCCGTGGCGAAACTGAAAGGAATGTTCAACGGCTTCTGGCGCTACCGCTATCTGCTGTGGAATCTGGTCGGCCGTGATTTCAAGCTGAAATACCGCCGCAGCGTGCTGGGTGTGCTGTGGAGCGTGCTGAACCCCCTGCTGATGTGCCTGGTCTACTGGGCTGTGTTCAGCAGCCTGATGGATATGCGGGGCAGCGGCATCGACAACTTCCCGGTGTTCCTGATGTGCGGTCAGCTGCTCTTCAACTTCTTCAACGAGGCCACCTCCTCCAGCATGAGCAGCGTGCTCAGCGCCGCCCCCCTGCTGAAAAAGGTGTATATCCCCAAGTATATCTTCCCGCTGGAAAAGTGCTGCTTTGCCATGGTGAACTGCGTGTTCAGCTTTGTGGCCCTGCTGCTGGTGATGATCTTTACCGGCGCGCCTTTCCACCTGACCCTTCTGGAAGCGCTCTACCCGCTCATCACCCTCTTCTTCTTCAGCCTGGGGGTGGGTCTGTTCCTGGCGGCGGCAACGGTGTTCTTCCGGGACATCATGCACATCTGGAGCGTGTTCATCACGGCGCTGCTCTACTTCTCCGCCATCTTCTATGACCCCACCCAGATGACCTTTTCCATCGGCGGGTTCAACATGCAGCAGATCATCAAGCTGAACCCCATGTACTGGTATATCACCGGCTTCCGCCGCACCCTGATGTGGGGCATCCCGCTGGATCTCAACATGTTTGCGGTCTGCGGCATCTGCGCAGTGGTCTCCATGTGGGTGGGCGTGCACATGTTCCGCAAAACGCAGGATCGTTTTGTGCTGCATATTTAAGGAGGGGAGAAGAATGGAACCGATCATCAAAGTGGACAACGTGTCCATGTGCTTCAACCTCTCCACCGAAAAGCACGAGAGCCTGAAGGAATATCTGCTGGCCATGGTGCAGGGCCGCCTGCAGTACGACGAGTTTTACGCCCTGAAGGACGTGAGCCTGGACATCATGCCCGGCGATTTTTACGGTCTGGTGGGCCTGAACGGCTCGGGCAAATCCACCCTGCTCAAGACCATTGCGGGCGTGTACAAGCCCACCAGGGGCAAGGTCACCGTCAACGGCACCATCGCCCCGCTCATCGAGCTGGGTGCGGGCTTTGATATGGATCTGACCGCCCGGGAGAACATCTACCTCAACGGTACGGTGCTGGGGTTCTCGCCCAAGTATCTGGACGAGAAGTTCGACGAGATCGTGGAGTTCAGCGAGCTGCAGAACTTCCTGGATGTGCCGCTGAAAAACTACTCCTCCGGCATGGTGGCCCGCATCGGCTTTGCCATTGCCACCATCACCAAGCCCGATATCCTGATCGCGGATGAGGTGCTCTCGGTGGGCGACTTCCTGTTCCAGCAGAAATGCGAAAAACGGATGAAGGAGCTGATGGCAGGCGGCACCACCGTCATTCTGGTGTCCCACTCCATCGAGCAGATCGAGCGGATGTGCAGCAAGGTGGCATGGCTGAGCCACGGCCACCTGAAAATGAACGGCGATACCGAGACAGTCTGCGCGGCCTACAAGGCCACCCAGCGCGGCGAGGCCTGAGCCATGAATGTGCGATTGAAACGTGCCAGAGAGCTGGCAGGCTATGCGGTCCAGCTGACAAAGGACGAGGGGCTGGGCACCATGCTGGCCCGGGGCGCGGGCTTTGTCAGGCGGCGGTGCTTTGGCAAAAAGGCCCGCTACCTGCCCGCAAAAAAGGTGCTGGAAGCCCAGAGAGCCGAAATGGCAGGAAAAAATTTTGAAAACTGCCAACTTTCGACGATTTCCGTGTTGACACCGTTGTATAATACTCCTGAGGTGTTTCTGCGGCAGTTTCTGGATTCCTTCGTGAACCAGACCGCCCCCAACGGTGAGCTCTGCCTGGCGGATGCCTCGGATGCCGCCCACAGCAGTGTGGGAGATATCGTAAGGGAATATCAGGCAAAATATCAACACATCGTATACAAAAAGATCGAAAACAAGGGCATTGCGGCCAACACCAACGCCGCCGCTGAACTGGCATCGGGGGAATATCTGGCGCTGGCCGACCACGATGACATCCTTGCGCCCCACGCCATGTACACCATGGGTCAGGCGATCCGGCAGCTGCGTGAGGCAGGGGAGCCGGACGGCTTCCTGTACAGCGACGAGGCCCTCTTCACCAAAAAGATCGAAAAGCCGCTGGTGGCCCACTTCAAGCCCGATTACGCCCCGGATTATCTGCTCTGCTGCAACTACATCTGCCATCTGGCCGTGTTCCGGCGGGAGCTGTTCGAGCAGGTGGGCGGGGAACGCCCCGAATGTGATGGCAGTCAGGACCACGACCTCTTCCTCCGGCTCATTGAGCAGGTGGGCGGCGCGGCCCATGTGCCGCAGGTGCTCTACTACTGGCGGGTGCACGAAGGCTCGACCTCCGGCGGCACCGATGCCAAGCCCTACGTTGCCAAAGCAGCAAAAAAGGCGCTGGCCGACCATCTGGAGCGCACCGGCCGCACCGGTACCATAGAGGATGGCCTGTACCCCAGTACCTATCGGGTCAGGTGGGACATTGTGGGGGAGCCGAAGGTGAGCATCCTCATCCCCAACAAGGATCACACCGAGGATCTGGAAAAGTGCCTGCAGAGCATCTGGAAAAAGACCACCTGGGACCGGTTCGAGGTCATCGTCATTGAGAACAACTCCACAGACCCGGCCACCTTTGCCTATTACGAGAAGGCCAGGCAGCGGTACGACGGCCTGAAGGTGGTCACCTACCCGGGCAAGGGCTTCAACTTCTCGGCCATCAACAACTTTGGCCGGAAAGCGGCAGAGGGCGACTACCTGCTGCTGCTCAACAACGATGTGGAAGTGGTAAACGGCGACTGGATCACGGAGCTGCTCCGGCAGTGCGCCCACCCCGGCGGCGCGGCGATCTGCGGTGCCATGCTCTGGTACCCGGATGAGACCATCCAGCACGCCGGGATCGTGACGGGTCTGGGCGGCTACGCGGGCCACAGCCACAAGTATAAGAAGAAGGGCGGCAGCGGCTATCTGTTCCGCACCTCTACCGTGCAGGACTTCTCCGGCGTGACCGGTGCCTGTTTGCTGGTAAAGACCGCCGTCTATGACGAGATGCACGGGCTGGACGAGCAGTTCGCCGTGGCCTTCAACGATGTGGACTTCTGCCTGCGGGTGCGGGATGCGGGCTACCGCATTGCCTGGACCCCCTACGCCGAGCTCATCCACTATGAGAGCAAGAGCCGGGGCGGGGATGAAAAAGACCCCGTCAAGGCGGCCCGCTTTGCGGCGGAGCAGCAGCGGCTCTACACCATCCACGGCAAGGAAAACATTCTGGATGACCCCTACTACAACCCCAACCTGACCCGTGACCGGGAGGATTTTTCGGAAAGCGACGATCTGCGCAGGTTGAAAGAGGGCAGGGTAACAGTAAGATTCCGGGGAGGTACCCTCCAATGAACATCAAAGGACACTTTGAGACCATCACCCGGCATAAACTGCTGGTGATGAAATATTGCTTTGAATGCGGCCTTTATCGGCAGGGCCTGACCCATGACCTGAGCAAGTACAGCCCCACCGAGTTCATCCCGGGCTGCATCTACTATCAGGGCGACCACAGCCCCAACGAGGCAGAGCGCGCCGCCCGGGGCTATTCCTCGGCGTGGCTCCACCATAAGGGCCGCAACAAGCACCATCTGGAATACTGGATCGACTACACAACCAACAAATCCGGCCTGGGCGGCATGAAAATGCCCCTGCGCTATGTCTGCGAGATGGTCTGCGACCGCGTGGCGGCCAGCCAGATCTATCTGGGCGACAAGTACACCGACGCATCCCCGTGGCAGTATTATGAAAAGAGCAAGGATCACTATCTGCTCCATCCCGAAACAAGGGCACTGCTGGAAAAGCTGCTGCTGATGGTCCGGGATCTGGGGCAGGAGCGCACCTTTGCCTACATAAGATTCCTGCTCGGGTGTGAAGATAACGATTAAATAACATCAAGGAGGCATTGCAATGAAACGTTTCAAAAAAGTTCTGGCACTTGTTCTGGCCGGTGTTCTGGCACTGGCAATGCTGACCGCCTGCGACGGTGGCACCACCGACTCGGATAAGATCATGCCGGACGATGGCACGGTCGAAGTGGTTATGACGATCAATAATACCGCAGCTAATAAGGGCCTGGGTCAGGTCGAATACAGTGCAAAATACAGTGCTGTGACCAAGGCATTGCTGGAAAACTGGCTGGAATGGCGTAATGACGGCAGCAATACAAAGTATCGTGAGAATTATGATAAGATCACGGCAGAGCTGGGCAATGTCAAGATCGTGGTTGGTCTGACCAAGGATACAACTCCGCTTGCAGCGCAGGCCAACTATAATCCGGCTACCAGAACCAGCTTCAAATATGATTCTCTGTTCAAGGACGAGAGCGCATTCAATCTGGCTGAAAAGATCGGCGTTGCATACGTTCCCACTTCTAACGGCACTGTCTATCAGGCGGTCTGCCTGTTCGACGTGAACTGAGCATCACACAACGCCAAAACAGCATAACGCATAAAAAGCCCCCGGAAGCGGCGCGAACCGCTTTCCGGGGGCTTTTGTGTCAGAGAAACTGCTTACTGCTCGTTCTCGTAGATCTTAATATAGTGGGGGGCGTTTCTGTCCTGCACAAAGAGAAGCGTGCAGGTGAGTGCGGCGGCTAAGAACGTGAAGATGGCAAGCAGAGCTTTGAGAACTTTCATGGTATCCGATCCTCCTTGGCGGGCATGGCCCGGTCGTTCAAATGCGGAGCAGGGGACGTTCCGCAGGGTCATTAGCAACAGTATACCATAATCCCGGCAGAAAGGCAAACGGCAGTAAAGTTGCGTGAAGTTGGTGGTTGTTAATAAAAAAACAATTAGTTAGATGCGACTAATCGTTAAAAATGGCAAAGAAAAATGAGGAAATTGCATCATTTTGGTGCTGTTGTCGTTGAACTTCCGGCTGTAAAATGATACAATAACTGTGTTAAGCAGCTGCTGTCCCTGCCGTAGTGCGCCCGCATGAGGGCAGGGGTGGCAATTCAAGCAGAATGGGGGATTTATTCCATGTTGAACAAGCTGAAACGTGCGGCGCTTGGCGCGCATACGCCGCATGACAAGGCAACCGCTGCAAGCAAACCAGTTCCGATGCCTCTGCCCGCGCAGGTACGCATCCTGATGAGCCAGCACATCGGCGCTCCGGCGAAAGCCCTGGTCAAAAAGGGCGACGAAGTGTTTGTTGGCACCAAGATCGGTGAGGCAGGCGGTTTTGTCTCTGCAAATATCCACTCCAGTGTTTCTGGCACCGTGGCCGCTGTGGAACCCTTCCGTCTCTCCAATGGCCGGATGTGCGACTCTGTTGTCATCAAGACCGATGGCAAGCAGACCGTGGACCCTGCCGTGAAGGCACCCGAGGTCACCGACAAGGCCAGCTTCCTGGCAGCAGTGCGTGAGTGCGGCCTGGTGGGTCTGGGCGGCGCAGGCTTCCCGACCGATGTCAAGCTGCAGCCCAAGCAGACCGTGGACACCCTGCTCATCAACGCTTCCGAGTGTGAAGTCTGGCTGACCAGTGACACGCAGGAGATGCTGAACTGCAGCGATGATATCGTCCGCGGCATCGAGGCCGTGCTGAAGTACACCGGCATCCCGAAGTGTGTCATCGGCATTGAGAACAACAAGCCCGAGTGCATCGAGCTGTTGAACCAGAAGACCAAAGACAAGCCCGCCATCGAGGTCAAGGCACTGCCCAGTGTTTACGGCACCGGCGCAGAGCTGATCCTGATCGAGAAGTGCCTGGGCCGCGAGGTTCCGCACGGCGGTCTGCCCGCAGATGCAGGTGCCATTGTGATGAACGTGACCTCTGTTTCTACCCTGGGCAAGTACCTGGCTACCGGTATGCCGGTGGTCGAGCGCACCATCACCGTGGACGGCGATGCCTGCGCAAAGCCCCAGAACCTGATCGTTCCCGTGGGCACTGCCTACGAGGATGTTCTGAACGCTGCCGGCCTCAAGGGCGGCGTGGAGCTGGGCAAGGTGGTTGCCGGCGGTGCCATGATGGGTCCCGCTGTGGAGAACCTGAGCTACCCCACCACCAAGACCACCTCCGGCCTGATCATGCTCAGCGCCGCTGCTGCAGAGCCCCCGCAGGTCAACCCCTGCATCCGCTGCGGCCGCTGCGTGGAGTACTGCCCCATGGGTCTGGAGCCCGTGGAGGTCAACCAGGCTTATGCAGCCCGCGATGTTCAGGAGCTGGGCAAGCTGCATGTTGATTACTGCTTCAACTGCGGCTCCTGCACTTTTGTCTGCCCGGCAAAGCGCCCCTGCACCCAGATGATGGGCCTGGCAAAGGCGTTCTACCTTGGTGAAATCAAAAAAGGAGGCAATAAGTAATGGATACGAAGCTTATTGTTTCGGCCTCCCCGCACCTGCGCAGTGAGGAAACGACCCAGAGCCTGATGGCCAACGTGATCGTTGCCCTGTGCCCCTGTGTGGTGGCCTCTGCAATCATCTTTGGCGCGCGTGCCCTGCTGGTCACTGCAGTGTCCGTTGTGGCATGTGTGGCCTTTGAGTGGCTGTACTGCAAGCTGCTGAAGAAGGCAAACCCCATCAGCGACCTGTCCGCTGTGGTCACCGGCATCATTCTGGCCATGAACGTGCCCGTGGGCATGCCCATCGGCCAGCTCATCATCGGCGACCTGGTTGCCATCATCGTGGTCAAGCAGCTGTTCGGCGGCATTGGCATGAACTTTGCAAACCCTGCACTGGTCGGCCGTATCGTGCTGTTCATCAGCTTTGCCGGTTCCATGAACAATTGGGTGTTCCCCGATGCAGCAGTTGACCAGCTGTCCAGCGCTACCCCGCTGGCTGTGGCTGACACCAGCAAGCTGAGCCTGCTGGACCTGTTCATGGGTGTGCACGGCGGTGTTCTGGGCGAGACCTGCGCTCTGGCCATCCTGCTGGGCCTGATTTATATGGTGGCCACCAAGACCATCAGCATCGCCATCCCCGCTTCTTACATCGGCAGCATGTTTATCTTCTACCTGATCTCCACCGGCAGCCTGCACGGCGCACTGGTCGGCATCCTGTCCGGCGGCCTGATGTTCGGTGCTGTGTTCATGGCAACGGACTACGTTACCAGCCCCTTTACCCTGAAGGGCAAGCTGATCTACGGCCTGTGCCTGGGCATCGTCACCTTCGCCATCCGTCAGTGGGGCAGCTACGCTGAGGGCGTTTCCTTCGCGCTGCTGTTTATGAACCTGTGGGTCCCCTTTATCAACGATTGGACCCGTCAGACTCCTTACGGCTATGTTAAGCCTGCAAAGAAAGCAAAGGAGGGTGCTGGCAAATGAATAAGAATTCTTCCTGGGAGACCAGTGTAAAGCCTGTTGTTGTGCTGAGCGTGATCGCACTGATCGTCAGCCTGCTGCTGGCCATGGTCAACTCCTTTACGGCTCCCATCATTGAGGAAAACCAGAAGGCCGCAACGCTGGCTGCCTATGTGGACGTGATGCCCACCGTTTCCAGCGCCTCCGATCTGGACGAAGTGACCGACTACACCACCGAGAACATCACCGGTGCTGTAAAGGCCACCGACGGCTCCCTGGCCATCAAGGCTGAGGAAAAGGGCTTTGACGGCGGCATCCTGTCTGTCATCATCGGCTTCGACACCAACGGCACTGTCACCGGCATCTGGGTGGACGCTTCTACCCAGACCAAGGGCATTGGCAGCAACGTTGCCACCGACAGCTTCCTTGCTCAGTTCGATGGCATGGATGGAACCCAGAACATCACCCTGGGCCAGGGCTACGACGCATACAGCGGCGCAACCATTTCCTCTAAGGCTCTGTTTGCCGCCATCAACGATTGCATCAACTGCTACAACGAGTTGGCATAAAGGAGGTTGGTAAGAAATGGCAAGCGAAAACAAGTCCAAGGTAAGCATCCTTACCAACGGCATCATCAAAGAAAACCCCGTTCTGCGTCTGGTTCTGGGCACCTGCTCCTGCCTGGCTGTTACCACGGCAGTTTCCAGCGCGCTGGGCATGGGCGCAGCCTTCACCTTCGTGCTGGTGTGCTCCAACATCCTGATCTCGCTGCTGCGCAACGTGATCCCCGCTAAAGTCCATCTGCCCTGCTACATCGTCATCATTGCAGGCTTCGTGACCATCGTTCAGATGGTGATGCACGCCTACATGGACAGCCTGTACACCGCACTGGGCGTGTTCCTGCCCCTGATCGTTGTCAACTGCATCATTCTGGGCCGTGCCGAGATGTTTGCCTGCAAGAACAATGTGGTGGATTCCGCACTGGACGGCATCGGCATGGGCATCGGCTACACCCTCACCGTTGTGCTGATGGCCTCCATCCGTGAGATCCTGGGCAGCGGCACCTGGCTGGGCTTCCAGGTCCTGCCCGAGAGCATGGCCAAGATGAGCATTATGACCCAGGCTCCCGGCGCATTCTTCTGCTACGGCGTGCTGATGGCCGGCTGCGTCTGGCTGGAAGGCAAGCTGGATGCCCGCATCGAGCGCAAGAGCTGCTGCGACCTCGACAACCTGAAGAAGGAGGCAGAATAAGATGTTAGTCAAACTTGCTGCGATCTTCTTCAGCATGATCCTGGTGAACAACTACGTGCTGGTGAAGTTCTACGGTATCTGCCCGTTCCTGGGCGTTTCCAAGAAGCTGGATTCCTCCATTGGTATGTCCGGCGCTGTTATCTTTGTTATGCTGGTGGCAACGGCTGTCACCTTCCCCATCCAGATCTTCATTTTGAACCCCGCTGACCTGGGCTACCTGCAGACCATCGTGTTCATCCTGGTCATTGCAGTGCTGGTGCAGTTCATCGAGATCTTCCTGAAGAAGTATGTTGTTGCACTGTACAATTCTCTGGGCGTTTACCTGCCCCTGATCACCACCAACTGCTGCGTGCTGGCCGTGACCATTCTGGTCGTGGACGACTACGGCGCAGACGTTGCTACCCTTGGCTTTGCCGCTGCCTACATTGAGGCTCTGGTCTGTGCCGTGGGTGCAGGTGTCGGCTTTATGCTGGCCATGGTCATGTTCAGCGGCGTGCGCAAGCGCGTGGAAGCCTGCGATCCCCCGGCACCCTTCAAGGGTCTGCCCATCACCCTGATCGCAGCAGCCATCACCAGCCTGTCCTTTATGGGCTTCGGCGGTCTCGTCGAAAACCTGTTCAACGTGACGCTGTAAGGGAGGAACAGGATTATGAATATTGTATCTGCTGTGATCCTCTGTACCATCGTGGGCGCGATCGGTGCCGTTGTTCTGGTGCTGGCCGCAAAGTTCATGGCGGTTGAGGAAGACCCCCGTATTGAAGAAGTTTCTGCCTGCCTGGCCGGTGCAAACTGCGGCGGCTGCGGTTACGCCGGCTGTGCCGACTACGCAAAGGCCGTTGTTATGGACGGCGTTCCCTGCGACAAGTGCGCCCCCGGCGGCCCCAAGGCTGCTGCCGCCATTGCCAAGATCATGGGCGGCGAGGCAAGCGCTGTGGAGAAGAAGGCTGTGGTCCAGTGCCAGGGCAACTCCGAGCACTGCAAGCCCAGCTATGAGTACAAGGGCATCCAGACCTGCGCCGCTGCCGCGACCCTGTACGGCGGCCCCAAGACCTGTACCTTTGCCTGCATCGGCCTGGGCGACTGCACCAAGGTGTGTAAGTTCGATGCCATCCACATTGTGGACGGCGTGGCCAAGGTGGACAAGGACAAGTGCACCGGCTGTGGTGCCTGCGCCAACATCTGCCCCAAGCACGTCATTATGATCGACGCAGGCGGCCCCCGCAAGCCCGTGGTCATGTGCTCCAATCAGGATAAGGGTGCTGTGGCAAACAAGCTGTGCACCACCTCCTGCATTGCCTGCGGCATGTGCGAGCGCACCTGTAAGTTTGATGCCATCCACGTTGTGGACGGCGTGGCCCGTGTGGACTACGACAAGTGCAAGGGCTGCGGCATGTGTGCTCAGAAGTGCCCCAAGCACATCATCCTCTTCCCGCTGAAGGACGATCCGAATCCCCCCAAGCCCGTGGTGAAGCAGGCTCCGAAGCCCGCTGCCGCTCCTGCCGCTCAGGCAGAGCCCGCCGCAAAGGCTGAGGAAGCAAAGGCTCCCGAAGCCCCCAAGGCTGAATAAGCGGAACCCATTGTAATAGGACAAAGCGCCCCCATTGCTCGTTTGAGTGATGGGGGCGCTTTTTGGTGGCTCAACCCCCCAGTCGCCTGCGGCGACAGCCCCCGCTAGTAGGGGGGCCCTTGGCATGGCGTAAAGCCCAACCTCTTTGCCAAGGCCGCCCCTATTAGGGGCGGTGGCATTGCGAAGCAATGACGGTGGGGTTATTCCTCTCCCCCGAAAACTTTTTTCAAAAAATCCCGAAAAAAAGTGAAAGGAATCTGCGTTTCATGTATTATAGAGAGTGAAACTGCGAAGATACAACACAAAACTGCGCGATATATCAATGCGGCGAGCGTGCGGATAAGTCGGACTGTTCTACTCCCCACAATGATATTGCGACGGTTCATAACGTGCTGTATATCGCAGAATATTTTGTCTGAAAAGGGGAAGGGAAAATAAAATTTCACTATTGAAAATACTGGATATACATGCTATAATTACAATAATGATGTATCTGGTAAAAATAACCTGCCAAGGGAAAGAAAAACGACAAAAGTTGAATATCTTTTCCTCCGGTTTTGCCAAAAATACTATGATGCAGGGAGGGCTCCACTGTGCGGAAAAATCATCACGGAAAAAAAGATAGGCTGGTGAAGCGCGTTTTTGCGCTTTGTCTGGCGCTTGCGGTCATCTGCACCTGCCTTGTGCCGGTGTTTGCAACGGAGGGTCTGATCGATCCTCAGGTTAATCAAGAGGCCTCCCGGCCCGTAGATGACGGCGAGGCATCCTATCCTGACGACGAAGTTGCCGGTTTTGGCGGGGACGAAGCTGCCGGTTTCGGTGAGCCGCGCGAAGTGTACGATGACAGCGAAGCTGCCGGTTTCGGCGAGGAGGAAGCCACCCGGCCTGTAGAGGGCGGCGAGGACAACCTCGACGGCGGCCCCACCGTTCAGGATTCAGAGTGGGGCACCGTCATTGAGTACGGCCCCAGCTCCAGCACCGGTACCGACCCCGAACCCGAGACCCAGTGGTCCGGCGAGGACGACGTGGTGGAAAAGCCTGATGACAAAGTGGTCGTTTCCGGCGACGAGATCAAAAAGCTGCAGGATATGGTGGTCTACCGCTTCTGGCTGAAGGAGCTGAACGCCAACGACCTGCAGGACATTACCGCTCAGGCACAGATCAACAATATGACGGAGAGCGAGTATCTGGCCCGGAACGGTGAAGTTCTGTGGAACCTGTACTTCATTCAGGCTGTGCCCCGGGCAGAGACCATTGCGGATTACAGCAGCTACATCAATACCCCCTCCTCCAACCGGGACCCCAAGGGCGAACTGCGGCTGTTTGACTACTGGTACACGCTGGACGAGTTTGGCAACCGGGTGCGCCTGAACCTCACCGACCCCACCAGCAACATTCTGGACGACAAGACCACCACCGTGAACGTCTACGCCGCATGGAAGGACGGTACCGTGGGCTCCGATGAGGAAGAGGACGTGGATCACGAGGATCTGGTGGACAAGAACCCCGTGCCTGTGGATCTGACTGCCAAGGCCGCTGCTTCCTACGAGGACGAGGACGGCAACACGAAGAGCGTCAATCTGCCGGTGGAGGTGAAGAATCTGCCCTCTGCCGCAGACCACGTCGTCGTGACCCACATGGGTGATAACTCCATGACGGAGTTCTGCAATACCTACGTGAATAAGCTTCAGGGAATGCTGCCTCTTCTGGGCCTGAAGATCTCCCCCAAGAACGCCAAGGGCGAAATGGTGCAGCCTGCCAACGGCCAGAAGGCTACCGTTACTGTCTCCGGTCTGAACAAACTGCCGGATATTGCGGAAATGGAAGAAGCGGAAGCGCTCACTGCCGATGCACTGAAGGTGCTCCACCTGAAAGACGACAATACCGTGGAAAAACTGGATGTTGTCAGCTATGAGAATGGTACCCTGACCTTTGAGACCTCCAGCTTCAGCCCCTTTGTGATTGCGCTGGAATACCCGGATCAGGGAAGTGAAGAGTTCGATGATGACGGCATTGAGATCGTCAGCATTGAGATTGATGGCGTTGAGTACCCGAATGTGAATGATGGAATTGCTACGATCAGTAGCATTCAGGGTGATACAAAAGTTCCGGTTGGTGCAACGATTACACTGCATTCCAATAACGGAAAGAGTAGTTATTATCATAAATGGATAGTTACAAAAGGTACAGCTGAGTTTGTTGGTTCAGTTGAGGGATGGGGCGATAACTATAAAACCGTGAAGCTAAAGCTTACCACGGCAGGCCATGTGCAGATTAAGCATCGCTATGGTAAAGCTAAGGATAAGCTAACTAGTGGTGATACACTGGATGATATTGAGGTTGTGAACACTACAACGACATCTTCTTACAATCTTTATGTTTACACGCAGGTTTTGGGCTATTCGGGTGATTACTATGGTAATAAAGCTGAAAATAAAGCGTGGAACGGCATGGCCGTTGGTACGATTTCAAATGTAGATGCTCCGAGTAAATACAATAAACGTACCTCAATTTATGACACGGCCGTTATTGCTACGAAGTTGGGAACTGAAATTATAGTTGATTCTGGACAGTTTCCTGTGATTCCGATTAAACAGGATGGCAAATACAAGGACTACTATTACGAATCACTCCCGAAAGAAATCCAAAAGGAAATTGAGAAGGATCCAACGAAAGCGAATACTGTAGGCACGTACACAATTGAATGGTACGAGGTCGTTGCTGCGGGTGGAGCCAATACTGGCAAAAACGGCGAGGATGGAGACTGGACGGGTGAAGAGAACTATAAACCCACATACACGAAGGGCATATATAAATCTCCGATTTCGTCGGTCAGTGATAAAAAATGACGTACCATCTGGATGGTTTGATAGTGCTCCATGATACAACGCACATCAACGTCAAGTTTATGGTTCAGGATGTGGGTAAAGATACCTTTGCTCTAGTGCGTGATTATGGCGGAGCATTTACTGTCCCAGAAGGGAGTACTTCGATTTCGCTGAAAGCGATTGCCCGCCCGGATGTTATTGGTGAAGGTCAGACTGAAGCAACCTGCCCGAAAACTAAAACAACCCCAGATGGTACAGTTTACACCTTTGATGGTTGGTATACAAATCAGGACTGCACGGAAGGTAGCAAGTTTGATTTTGATGAAGATACCATTAAAGAAGATACAACTTTCTACGCAAAGTATGTGCCTGCTTCTGCAAACCTGACCGTCTCCAAAACCGTTACCGGCAAACTTGGCGACACCAACAAAGCCTTTACCTTTACAATTACCAAAGCTGATGGCACAGCGGCAAATATCACTGATACCAATATTGAGATTAGTGAAGCAGATCGTGCAAAGGTTGAATGGAAAGGTAATGGTCAGTTTACGCTGAAAGACGGAGCTTCGATTATCTTCAAGAATCTACCGAGCGGCCAATACAAGGTTGTAGAGGATAATTATTCAGGCGAAAAGTACGAGACCAGCTATGTGGTTGATTCCGGAACACCTGAGAATAGGCGAGAAGCAAGTGTGACGATTGGTACGGACGCTAAGACGATTGCCTTTACCAATAATTGCACCCTGCAACCTGACCTTGGTGTTCTCCTCGACACCCTGCCTTACATCGTCATCCTTGCTGTGGTGGCTGGCGGAGTTGCCCTGCTGATGCTGCGCAAGCACCGTAAGGAAGATGACTAAAGGGGGCTGACCGCATGGCGAAGAAGAAAGCGCCCCAGCGGCTGGCCGGTGCAGAGGAAAGCTGCATCAGCCCGGAGCAGGAAGCGATCATCCAGTGGTTCCGGACGGTGAAATTCCGCAAGAACCTGCTGGGCGGCGTGGACGAAGCGGCAATGTGGAAGAAGCTGGAAGAGCTTTACGCCCTGTACGAAGCCGCCATCCGCGCCGAGCGCACCCGCTATAACGTGCTCTTGGAGCAGCAGACCGGAAGCCTGCCCTTGGATACCACCAAAGTTGACAGTTTTGCCAAGGGCTCCCCTACTAGGGCAACAACGACGACCGCCGCCAGTGGCGGAAACAGGGAGGAGTTGTTGGGGCAGCGGCCAGCAGGACGCGAGTGCAAAACTTTGCACGAAGCGGACGCTGGGAGCCGCAACCCGGACGCTGTCACGGCGAAGCCCGTGACTGAGAGGTTTAGCCCGGAATCTGACAGCTCTGACCCCCAAAAGGAGGCGCATTCCGATGCACCCGCTGGACAATGAAGCCCTGAAGCTGGGGGCAAAGGCGGTGCGCCGCCGCAGGCTGGACGCTGAGAACCGGCAGGATTTTATCAGTCTGCTGGGCCGCGTTGTGGTGATCCTGCTGTGCGCCTGGGTGCTGTTCACGCAGGTGTTCCTGCTCACGCAGGCCAAAGGCAACAGTATGTTCCCCGCGGTAAAGGATGGCGACCTGCTCATCTGCTACCGCCTGCAAAAAAACTACGCAAAAAACGACGTTGTGGTCTACACCCAGGGCGGCAAGCTCCGGGTGGGCCGCATCCTTGGGCGCGAGGGCGACCTTGTGGCTCTGGACGACAGCGGCACCCTTGTGGTGAACGGCGCGGTGCAGAGCGGCGAGATCCTCTACCCCACCTACGCAAAAGACGCGCTGGAGTACCCCTACACGGTGCCGGAAGGCTGCTTTTTTGTGCTGGGCGATTACCGCACACAATCCGAGGACAGCCGGGACTTTGGCCCGGTTCCGCTGGAGGATGTGCAAGCAAAAGTAATTACACTACTGCGGCGACGCAGTTTGTAATACCACGGAAGCCGGAAGAAGCTGCCGGCATCCTGCCTGTGAACCGCGGAGTTTGGGCCGCGGCACAGGAGTACGAACGATTTCTTACTAGGGAGGAATAACAATGAAACTGAAGAAATTCTTCGCGGGCGTTCTGGCTGCCGCCATGATGCTCACCGTCGGCGCAACCGCAGCGTTTGCGACGACACCGGCTACCACATACCAGGATCAGAGTGAAGTTAAGATTTACAAGCATTATGGTCTTGAGGGCAATGGTACAAGCCCTGAGGAAACTTTCTATCTTGTTCAGGCAGATAAGGAAGTTTTGACGGGTGATATTTCTAAAGAGGATGTTCCTAATCTGGTGGAGCTGACCACTAAACCTACTGGCGCTGATGGTTATTATGTGGCCTCTGTGAAGTTTAATGAAGGTGGTGCCAAAGCAAGCGATACTGAGAATGTGGGTGAGTTTGTGGTTAAACTGCCTACGTATGAACACGTAGGTAAGTTTGAGTACACCCTGCAGGAAGTTGCTGGCAACACTGCCGGTGTTACCTATCGTCTGGACACCATTAAACTGGTTGTCAGTGTTATCAATGATGGCACAATTCGTGTCGCTGGCGTTCACACTGAGAACGAGGGCGGCCAGAAGAGCAGCTCTTTCAGTGACAACAAGTACGCTGCCAATACTCTGACTGTCTCCAAATACGTCAGCGGTAATATGGGTGACAAGAATACCTACTTCTAGTTTGAACTGAGCCTTGAACCGGGTACTGCAAATGACCGCAAGAACTTTGCAGAGAGCTATGCAATTGATTATGCCAAGGCAACCTCTAATGAGAATACTACTAACAACATCAGCGTGAACGGCACTTCCGTGAAGTTCTGGCTGAAGAGCGGCGAATCTATCTCCATTGCAAACCTGCCCGAGGGTGTTGAGTGGACTGTGAAAGAGCTCGATGCAGAGGGCCATCCTGTTGCAAATGGTGCAACAAATGGCGTTTACACTGTCAGTGTTGACGGTGCAACCGGTTCTATCGTTGCAGCTGGTGCAACGGATACTGACAACAAGGCATCCTTTACCAACAACCACGAGGGTACCCCCGATATGGGCGTTATCCTCGACAACGCTCCTTACATTGCACTGCTGGCCATCGTTGCCATTGGTGGTGTGGCCCTGATGCTGAACAAGCGCCGCCGCGACGAGGAGTAAGAACCTCTCAGGCGCTAGCGCGCCAGCTCCCCTAGTAGGGGAGCCAAGTACACGCCTCAGCGTTGACCGTTCACGAAAGCTGACCGTGAAGCAGCACCCTTCTTGCCTCTCCTACTAGGAGAGGTGGCAAAGCCGCAAGGCTTTGACGGAGAGGTTTGGCCTATGTCTCTCACCAATCTGCCCTACAATGGAGAAATGAATTTCCGGGCAAAAGAGCTCAGGCGTGAAATGACACAGCATGAGCGGAAATTGTGGTATTTATTTCTCCGAAAATATCCGGTAAAAATTTACAAACAGCGTGTAATTAACTCGTTTATTGCAGATTTTTACTGTCCGGCAGCTCGGTTGGTGATTGAACTGGACGGTTCACAGCACTATACAGATCAAGGTGAGGCTTACGATAAAGAACGTGATACGATCATTGAAAAGTATGGTGTTGTGATTTTAAGGTTTTCCAATCTTGAGATCGACCGCTGTTTCGATTCTGTTTGCGAACGTATCCATGATACAATACACAAACGTGTTGTTGAATTGGAACGTAATGCTTGACTTGCCTCCCCTACTAGGGGAGTGGCAAAGCCGCAAGGCTTTGACGGAGAGGTTTTATATCTGACGAATGCGTCGAACCTACTGGCGTAGATGCCGGTAGACTTGCCTCCCCTACTAGGGGAGGTGGCAAAGCCGTTAGGCTTTGACGGAGAGGTTCAGCTTCCGGCAGAAACCTCTCAGGCGCTAACGCGCCAGCTCCCCTAACAGGGGAGCCAAGAAAGCCAGCTGGGAGGTGGGCTGTATCAACTGGCAGAGAAAAGCGTTGAGGGCAGCCGACTTTCTGGTGAGCGCGGTGGTCGTGCTGTTCCTGGTGGTCGCCGGGGCATATTCAGCCTATGCCCTGTGGGACAACTCGCAGGTGTACGCCGCCGCAGACAATGTTCAGGCAGAGCTTTTGCAGTTCAAGCCCAAGGCGGGCGCGGATAACGGCGCGAGCTTTGAGGAGCTGCTGGGCATCAACCCGGATGTCTGCGCGTGGGTCACATTGGACAACACCGCCATCGACTACCCTGTGGTACAGGGCGAGGACAACTTTACCTATGTGAACACCGATGTCTACGGTGATTTCTCGCTGGCAGGCAGCATCTTTTTGGATGTGAACTGCGACAAGAACTTCACCGACCCTTACTCTCTGCTGTATGGTCACCACATGGAAGAGAGCAAGATGTTCGGTGATCTGGATCTCTACAAGGACGCAGAGTTCTTTGCAGAGAACACCACCGGTGAGCTGATCCTGCCCGACCGCACCTATGATCTTCAAACCTTTGCATGTCTGCTGGTCCCTTCGTCTGAGAGCGCGATCTTCCAGCCCCAGCGCTGGGACAGCGACCTGCAGGGGTTGTACACCTTTGCGCAGGAGAACGCCCTGAACCTGAACACCGAAACGCTGGCCGCCATGAAAGCGGCGGGCGATGACGCTCAGGTGCTGGCGCTGTCCACCTGTTCAACGGAGTTTACCGATGCACGCACCATTCTTCTGGCGTGGATGATCCCGTCCGCGGCGGATTCATAAAGGAGAGGATGAAATGAGGTTCCGTAAAATTGCGGCAGCACTCCTGACGCTTACGTTGGGGTTCTGCCTGTGTCAGCCGACGGCATTTGCGGCCACCGCGGCTGACCAGCATACACAGCTGCAGGAGCTTCCGGTTTCCATTCAGTCCACGGGGGAAACACCTCTCCCAAAGGAAACACTGACTGTGGAACTTGAGGCTGTGGACAATGCGCCCCTGCCCCAGGTGACCACTCTGGAGATCACCGACGGCGAGACCGGCAGCTTTGGCCCCATCAGTTACACCAAGCCCGGCTATTACGTTTACACCGTGCGCCAGCGCGCCGGTGTCAACACCCGCGGTACCTACGATGAAACCGTGTACTATCTGCGCGTTTCCGTGGTGTGGGACAACGACAAGCTGGTGGCCCGGATGGCCGTGCACACACAGGCCGACCTGATGGACGAAAAGGTGAGTAGCATCACCTTCAACAACAGCTACAAGGCCATCGAGACCCCGTACTACCCGGACCCGTATGACCCTGATCCTGTCACCCCGCCCACCCCTTCCACGCCGGAGAACCCGGCCCCGGCAGATGCCCGTCCGACCGTGACTGAAACCACCACCCCTAGTGCACCGGAGCCCACCGCCCCGGCCAGCGTGGTGGCGGATGCCCGCCCGGCCGAAGGCCCCAAACTGATCCAGACCGGTCAGCTGAACTGGCCCATCCCTGTTCTGACGGCAAGCGGTCTGGTGCTGGTGGCCGTGGGAGCCTACCTGATGGAGCGCAGCAAGAAACGTGAAAAGAATGCGTAAAGTATCCCCCGGGCTTGTCTGCATCGTGCTGGGTGTGGTGCTCCTGCTGGCGGCTGGCAGCCTGTACGCCTACAACCGCTACGAGGATGCCCATGCCGGTGCCGAGGCTCAGACCGTGGTGGCCGACCTTCAGCAGAAGGTGGAGACCCCGGAACCGGAGGCAGAGAGCGGCCCCCTGGACCCCGAGCTCCCGGTGGTGGAGATCGACGGCAACGAATATGTGGGTGAGATTTCCATCCCGGCCATCGGCATTGACCTGCCGGTGATGAGCGAGTGGAGCTACCCCCGCCTGAAGATCGCCCCCTGCCGCCAGTTCGGCTCTTCCCGCACCGATGATCTGGTCATTGCGGCGCACAACTACGAGAGCCATTTCGGCAAGCTGACCTCCCTCTCAGCGGGGGACAGCGTCACCTTCACCGATATGGACGGCATCGTGAATGAGTACGTCGTGAACAAGGTCGAGGTGCTTGACCCCCACAGTGTGGAGGAAGTGGAACACAGCGGCTACGCCCTGGTGCTATACACCTGCACCTACGGCGGCAAGACCCGTGTCACCGTCTTCTGTGATCGTGCATCGTAAAAATCAAGGCTGAAAAACAAAAAGAAGCCCCGACATTCGTCGGGGCTTCTTTTTTACTATGTGGGAACTCCCTCCGTCATTGCTGACGCAATGCCACCTCCCTCTGAGAGGGAGGCTTTTCGTTGCCGTAAGGCTCCCTCCTAGAGGGAGCTGTCGCCGGAGGCGACTGAGGGAGTTACTGTTTTTTCCACCGCCGCATCACGCCCATGCCCAACGCATAGGGGCCGGTGTGCACGGCAATGGTGCAGCCGATCTGCAACAGGACAACATTGCACTCGCAGGTGGGGTACTTGGCGCGCAGGGCGGCGCGGGTCTGCATCCAAAGCCGCTTGCCCTCATCGGCATCGTAGCCGTAGCCCACCGTGATGCAGTAGTCATCGGGCGTGCCGTTGTGCTCGGCCAGATAGGTCATCAGCAGGTCGAGGGCCTTCTCAAAGCTCTTCTGGCGGCCGCGGGCCACACCAGCGGAGAAGATCTCGCCCTCCTTGAACAGGATCATGGGCTTGATGCCCAGAATATTGGCGGCACGGCCCGTGACTTTGCCGATGCGCCCGCCCTTGATGAGGTAGTCCAGGTTGCCCACCGTGAAGAAGATCTGGTTGGTGATCTTTTCCGCTTCCAGCCAGGTCACGGCTTCGTCCAGCGTACAGCCTGCATCCCGCATGGCCACCGCGTTTTCCACCACGATGGATTCGGTCACGGTGGCGGCAGTGCTGTCAATGACCTCGATCTTAGCATCGGGGAAATCCTCCAGCACCAGCTCCCGGGCGTTGCGGGCACTGCCCACGCAGCCGCTCATCTTGCTGGTAAAGCAGATGCAGAGCACCGGGCGGCCCGCCTCGGCATGGGCCCGGAAGGCGGTCTCAAAATCCTCCAGAGAAGGCAGGCTGGTCTTGGGGTAGGCCGCAGGGTTATCTACCATGAACTGGTAGAAATCGCGCACGGCGATCTCCTTGCCTTCCTTGCGGTAGTGCTCACCGTCCAGCGAGACATAGAAGGGGATGATCTCAATATTCAGTGTTGCGGCCGTCTCAGGGGTCAGGTCGCAGGCGCTGTCCGTGATGATATCAAACATAGTCACGTTTCCTTTTCAATGCGGCGGGTTCTGTGGCGCGGATCAGACGTTGTGGTGGATGTAGGCCTCACGCTCGGCACCCACGGAGATGTAGGTGATCTTGCAGCCAATAGCCTTTTCCAGATACTCAACGTAATCGCGGGCTTCCTGGGGCAGATCCTCCCACCTGCGGGCGGCAGTGATATCGCAGTGCCAGCCGGGCAGATACTCCACCACGGGCTGTGCGGTGTCCAGAGCCATGCCCATGGGGAAGCGCTTGGTGATGGTGCCGTCGGTCAGCTTGTAGCCGGTGACCATGGGGATCTTCTCCATGTAGTCCAG
>ERZ506896.515-NODE-515-length-28822-cov-4.252894_pt1 | contig 28822 bp, 30 predicted proteins | sample MGYA00513176_ERZ506896 | MGnify/ENA metagenome assembly ERZ506896
ATATTGGACATGAAGGGGCTGCCCTTTCGTGATGAGGTCAACTTCACCTACACGGAAGATGAAATCCGTTGCATCGTAGAAGAAAGTCATCGGAGCGGCCGGTTAAATGCCCTCGAAAATACATTGATCAAAAACTCCTTTGACTTCTTTGATTTGGATGTAAGGGATGTCATGATTCCCCGTAATAAAATGGTGGTTCTTGATTTTAATGATGATATGGACACCATGCGGCGTATTATCTCAAAAGCCCATCATACCTGTTATCCCGTCTGCATGGAAGATAAGGACAATATGCTCGGTTTCATTCATGTGAAAGATTTTTTGGAAAGTCTTTTGCGCGGTGAATATAATATTAAGCGGATTATGAGGGAGATTCTTACCGTGCCGGAAGTGATGCCGGCAGCCGCTTTATTGAAACTTATGAAAAACCGCAGAATTTATCTGGCGGTGGTGGTGGATGAATATGGAAGTACGGCGGGACTTGTCACATTGGAAGACCTGATGGAAGAATTGGTAGGTGCTCTTCCGCAAAATGAAAGCGCCACGCCCATGGAAATCCTTGAAATCAATGATTCTCTGTATGAATTTGACGGGACGGTCATCCTTGATGATGTCTTTGAAAAATTGAATATCGATATGGAAGAAGAGGAAAGAAATAATACCATCGGAGGTTTTGTATTTTCTCATTTAGAAAGAATTCCCAAGGTGGGAGATCGTATCCGTTTCGGCGAGTGGACTTTTACCGTGCTCCGTATGGACGGATTTCGGGTAGTCCGGGTAAGAGCGGAACGGTTGCCCGAAAAAAAGGCGGATGAGAATGAACAGTCCGACTGAAAATCATGAAGGGATTCTTCTCAGAATCCGTAAGAGTGGAGAAAAAGGAAAGCTTGCAGATATTTTCACCGCAGATAAGGGGCGCATTTCCGTTTATATACCTAAAAATGTCATACTGAAGTGCGGTTCGGGAGGCATGCTTCCTCTCACTTTTCTCAATCTGACGGTGATGAAAACGGGAGAATACCGAGTGGCGGTTCAATATGAAGGCAGAAGCTTTTTCAATATCCTGTCACTTTCTTATGAAGAAATGCAATGCTGGTATTATGTCATCGAATTGACGGAAGAATTGTTTCCCGAAGAACAAGGAGATTTTGGAGCTTATCAGATTTTAAACAGGGGAAGCAGCGAGGCAAAAGAAAGAAACAAAACGGTGACGGCTCTGATTGTAAGTATCAAACTTTTGGCAGAAGCGGGATTTGATCCGGCGGCAGCGGAAACGGTAAAAATGGCAGAGATCTCCGAGGCGGCAAAGAAGCTCCTGCATGATTTTTCCGTTCATGATTGGAAATCCGGGTTTGATGAAGCAATAAAAGTAAAAACATTTAAAGAAATTGCACGATATATCGACACATTCATTACCCGTTATTGCGATGTAGAATTAAAAACAAAAGGCGCCTTTTTACAATAAGGGGTAATAAAAAAACCATTGAGAATTTCTTATCTCAATGGTTTTTATGATCTGAACTATTTAATTATGAGGTACCATGTCTTCTGCGCGGAGAGTGCCGTTTTTCCTGCGTTCAGCAAATTCTGCAGTGGCCGTGAAAAGAACATCGCTGGAACTGTTCAGGGCTGTTTCGCAAGCATCTTCCAAAACACTGATAATGAAACCGACTCCGACAACCTGCATGGCAATATCATTACCGATACCGAAAGAAGCGCAGGCAACGGGAATCAGCAGCAGTGACCCGCCGGCAACACCGGAAGCACCGCAGGCACCGATTGTTGAAATCAGGCACAGGAGGAGTGCTGTGGGAAGATCGACAACGATTCCCAAGGTATTGGCTGCTGCCAGAGCAAGCACGGAAATGGTAATGGAAGCGCCGGCCATATTAATGGTAGCACCTAAAGGAATGGAAATGGTAAAGGTATCCGGATTGAGGCCGAGTCGTTTGCAAAGAGAGAGGTTCACGGGGATGTTGGCTGCAGAACTTCTGGTAAAGAATGCATAAACGCCGCTTTCGCGGATGGTCGTCCATACAAGAGGATAAGGATTTTTACCGACCTTGAAAAATACGACGAGCGGATTCATTACGAGAGCAACCAATAAATAGGAAGAAATCAAAACTCCTAAGAGTCTTACATAACCTAAAAGAGCATCTACTCCGGCAGTGCCTACAGAATCGGCAACGAGGCCCATGATTCCGAGCGGAGCCAGATGGATGACCCATGTGACCACTTGAGTGATTGCACGGGAAATATCATCAAGGGCACTTTTGGTCGTACCGCTTGCATAACTTTTCAGAGCAAGGCCGATAATGACCGCCCAAGTAAGAATGCCGATATAATTGGCATTGAGAAGAGCATTGACCGGATTATCTACGACGGAAAGAATAAGATTCTGGAGCACTTCGATAATTCCGGAAGGAGGAGCCAGTTCGGCATCTGCCGCCACCTGCAAGTGTAATGTCGTAGGAAAAAGGAAAGACATTGTTACACCGACAAGGGAAGCCAAAAATGTACCTAAGATATAAAGGATGAGGACAGGCTTCATATTGGCATCGGTGCCTTCCTTTTTTTGTGTCATGGCATTCATAACAAGGAAAAAGACGAGGACGGGAGCCACACCTTTTAATGCCTTAACAAACAGATCTCCGAAAATCTTTACCGCCGGAATGAGTGACGGCTGAAAAACAGCGATAAGAATACCGATGATCAACCCCACTGCTATCTGCTTGATGAGCGCTACGCTTGAAAGGATGTTTTTGATTTTGGTAAACAAGATATTTCCTCCTTTTATTGTAATTATATTGTTTAAGTATACATTGGGCCTTTACAGTATTCAAGATTACAAGGTTAAATATGCTTAATTGGCAAAAATAATCAGTGCTCCTATACATTTTCTTTATTTATAAACTTTAAAGAGCAGAGAAGGATAAACAAGTCCATAAAAAGGCTTCATATGGTAAAATAGAATAGTATTATTGTTTTGGAGGAAGAATGAAAAAAGTAGGACTGCTTGCCGGTATCGGGATACTTCCCGTTGAATTTATAGAGGCTGCTCATATACAGGGTTATGAAGTGGTTTGTATTGCCGTTATTCCCGGCATTGAACCCGCATTAAAAGAAAAAGCGGATGTATATTATGACATCAGTGCTTTTAAGCTGAATAAAATCATGCAGACTCTCATAAAAGAGGGGGTAAAGGAAGTTACTCTCTTAGGGAAAGTGACAAAAGAGTGGCTGTATAAAGATCATGTTATGCCTGATTTGCGGGCTATAAAATTATTAAATAAACTGAGAAAAAAGAATTTCAAGGATGATACAATTACTTTGGAGATCGTAGAAGAACTCCGAAAAGAAGGAATTTCCGTCCTTGATCAAACCAAATATCTAAAACCGCTTATGCCGGGACCGCAAATTTTTACAAAAGAACATCCCACAGAGGATCAGTTGCGGGATATAAAATTCGGATTCAAGGCGGCAAAAATGATTGGCGCCATGGATTTGGGACAGACGGTGGTCGTAAAAGATCAGGCGGTCATGGCGGTGGAAGCGATAGAAGGAACCGATGCCTGCATAAAAAGAGGCGGACTTTTAGCCCGCTTCGGCGCGGTCGTAGTAAAAACGGCAAAGCCCGATCAGGACGTTCGTTTTGATGTTCCCGCCGTCGGTTTGACGACCTTGCAATCCATGATAGAGAGCAATTGCAAAGTCCTTGCCATAGAGGCTTATAAAACATTATTTATTGAGAAGCAAAAAGTATTGGATTTGGCAAATCGGGAAAGAATCGTTATATTGGCAGTAGAACAGGATTCATTATGAAAATTATGATGTCTGCCGGTGAAGCATCCGGCGATATGCATGCTGCTCTTGTGGCGGCAGAAATCAAAAAAGAAAATCCGGAGGCCGAATTGTTCGGCATGGGCGGAAAAAATATGCGCAATGCCGGAGTGCGTATTATATATGACATAGAAAATCTCGGCATCATCGGATTTGTTGAAGTGGTTAAACATCTCTCTCTTTTTATCAAACTGAGACGTTTTTTAAAAGAAGAAATGATAAAGGAAAAACCGGATGTTTTTGTCTGTATAGACTATCCCGGGTTTAATATGAAAATGGCCCATGTGGCAAAAGAATTGGGAATACCGGTAGTATATTATATTGCACCGACGATCTGGGCGTGGAATAAAGGGCGGGTGAAAAATATCATTCGCGATGTGAAGCAGGTAGCATCCATATTTCCTTTTGAAGCGGAAGCATATAAAAATGCGGGAGCACCCGTTACTTTTGTGGGGCATCCATTGGCAGATACGGTGAAACCGTCGATGTCTTTTGATGAAGCCATGGAATATTTCGGGGGAGATCCGGATAAAAAGAGAATCCTTCTGATGCCGGGAAGCCGTAAAAACGAGATATCCGAATTATTGCCTCCTATGCTTGAAGCGGGGAAATTGCTTTCCGAGAAGTCGGACTGTCAGTTTTTCTTGCCTCGGGCAGGCACTATTTCTGATGAGTTTCTGCAAAGTTTCTTATCAAAAGCTCCTGAATTGTCCGTGAAGGTTACAGAAGACAAGCAGTATGATTTAATGCAGATTTGTACGGCCTGCGCAGCTTCTTCCGGCACGGCTACTTTGGAAACGGCATTGATGAAACTGCCCACCGTTTTGGTGTATAAACTGGCACCGTTTACATGGTTTATGGCAAAACATCTGGTAAAGGTAAAGTATGCAGGTCTGCCTAATTTATTATTACAAAAAGAAGTAACTCCCGAATTGCTGCAAAATGCAGTAACGGCAGAAAAGATTGCAAAAATCATCAATACTTGGATTCAAGATGAAAATGAAAGAATGAAAACTATAAATGAACTGGAAAGTGTCCGGGAAGTCCTCGGTGACGGGGGAGCCGTCCGGCGTACGGCAAAACTTATATTAAAGACAGCGGGAGAAGTGAATGAATAATAAAATCAACAGCTATAAGCGCCTGTTATCTTATTTATGGCCCTACAAAAAATTATTGCTCGTATCCGTATTTTTTATGATTCTGGTTTCCCTGTCTAATTTGGTGGTTCCTTGGATCATAAAAGATGTCATTGATCAGGTATTGGAAAACAAAGATCTCCATAAGCTCTATATTATCATCGCTGCTATTTTGGGGACTTTCTTTATACGGGCACTGACTACATTCGGTCACAGATACTTGATGGGATATATCGGACAAGCGGTCATTATGGATATTCGCAATGTCTTATACCATCATTTGCAAAAGCTGTCCATATCCTATTATGATCGCCGCAGGACCGGAGATATCATGAGTAATTTGACGAATGATATTTCCGCATTACAGACCGCCATTGTGACGGATTTTATTTCACTGGTCCAAGAAAGTGCCATTTTTATCGGCTCTTTCGCATCCATGGTTTATCTGCAGTGGAAATTAACCGCACTATGCCTCTTTATCGTACCGTTGGTATCCTATGTGATTAAATTTTTTGGAGGTAAACTCCATTCCAGCGGGAAAGATGTACAGGAAAGACTTGCCGATGTGACGTCCATGCTCCAAGAAACCATTCAAGGCGTTCGGATTGTGCGGAGTTTTAATCGCGGAGAATATGAAGAACAGCGCTTCCGAAAGATCAACAGATCCAGCTTCAGTGCCACGGTACGTTCCATACGCCAGCAGAGCCAGATGACTCCTTTTGTGGAATTTCTTGCGGCCATTGCTGTTTGTGCCATCATTTGGTACGGAGGAATTTCCGTTATTGACGGAATTATGACGACCGGTGAATTGATTGCCTTTTTGATCTATGCCATCAATTTGGCAAATCCCACGAGAAGAGTGGCCGAAAGTGTGGGAAATATACAGAAATCTTTAGCCGCGGCAGATCGGGTATTTGCTATATTGGATGAAAAACCGGAAATCCAAAACAGAAAAGACGCCAAAGAAATGAAAGTTACCGCAGGACGAGTGGAAGTCAGTCATGTTGCCTTTTCATATGAAAAAGATAATCCGGTGCTGATTGATTTGGACTTTGTGGCGGAACCGGGACAAACCATTGCATTGGTAGGTCCTTCCGGCAGCGGGAAAACGACAGTGGCCAATTTGCTGCCCCGATTTTATGATGTAACGGCCGGGGCTATATATATTGACGGCATGGATATTCGGGATGCCACCATAGGATCACTTAGAGAAAATATCGGACTTGTACCGCAAGATACTCTTCTTTTTAATACGACAATCAAAGATAATATTCTTTACGGGAGACTGGATGCGACCGATGAAGAAGTATGGGAAGCCATAAAAGCGGCCCATGCCGAAAAATTTATACGGGAACTTCCCCATGGCATCGAAACCAAGGTGGGCGATCGGGGTCTGGTTCTTTCCGGCGGGCAGCGGCAGCGTATTGCTATAGCCCGAGCCATTTTAAAAGATCCGGCCATTTTGATTCTTGATGAAGCTACTTCCGCATTGGATACGGAAAGTGAAAAGCTGGTACAAGATGCATTGGAAGAATTGATGGTAGGGCGTACTTCTTTGGTTATTGCTCATCGTTTGTCCACCATTAAAAATGCAGATCAAATTTTAGTATTGAATAACGGACATATTGAAGAAGCGGGAACTCATGATGAACTGATGGATAAGGGCGGATTATATCATGAGTTATATATGATGTCGATCAAACAGCCGGAAGGAGAAAAGTGACTTGTATTGGTTCTATAATATTTGCCTTGTGGCCTATTGGATTCTGCAGGTTCCGGTACTCATCTACCGTCTTATCTTTGAAGAAGGATTTTATGACCGTTTGAAGCAGAGTGCGGGAATCATGCCGACACCTACATTGGAACAAATTGCCTATCATAATGCCATTTGGATCCATGCGGCATCCGTGGGAGAAGTAGTGGCGGCAAGCCCGATAGTGAGAGCCTTAAAAAAACGATATCCGAAGGAAATGGTAGTTGTTTCCGTTGTCACGGCAACGGGCCACAAAATGGCTCAGAAGATTATGCCGGAAGCGGACGGACATATTTTCTTTCCTTTTGATCTTCCTGTTATTACAGAAAGAATCGTAAATATTGTAAATCCTAAAGCCATTATTTTGATTGAAACGGAACTTTGGCCTAATTTCCTGCGCTTGGCATGGCGTAAAAAAATCCCCGTGATGATGATGAACGGCCGCATCAGTGACCGATCCATGAAAAGATATTCATTGATAAAAAGATTTACATCCCGAATGCTTTTACAGATTCTCAGATTTTGCATGCAGTCCGGTATAGATGCGGAGCATATTATTTCTATGGGTGCCTTGCCGGAGCGTGTTACGATTACGGGAAACACGAAATATGATGAAATTTATGCAGAAGTATCGAAAAAGGAAAAAGAGGACTTAAGGAAGGAATTTCGCTTTGAAGGAAAAGGGCCGATTATTGTGGCCGGAAGTACTCACAGCGGAGAAGAAGAAATCGTCTTGCGAGTATTCGGGAAGGTACTCGATAAATATCCCGATGCCCGTTTATTGCTGGCAGTCCGTGAAATTACAAGAGCCGCTTCCGTAAATTATCTTGTGAAACATACCGGTTATACGGTCCTGCGCCGATCCAAGATGGGAACGGAGGAGGATAATGAAAAAGATCCGCAGGTGATTATTTTGGATACCATCGGGGAACTGGGACGTTTGTACAGTTTGGCGGATGTGGTTTTTGTGGGAGGAAGTTTTGTAAAAGTCGGAGGACATAATATTTTGGAACCGGCAGCCCACGGGAAACCTGTGCTTGTAGGGCCGTATATGTTCAATTTCAGAGAGATCTTTGAATTGCTTTCCCGATGCGGCGTGTGCATTATGAATGCTGATGAAAAAGAGTTTGAAGATACCCTCCTATCACTTTTGGAAAACCCGTCAAAGAGAAAAGAAATCGAAGAAGCCGCCTTGGCAGTGGTCAGAGAAAATCAAGGTGCCACAGAAAGAAATATAGATGCTTTTAAAGAATTGGCGGAAAAATGCAATATTGATCTAACGGAGGACCGCCATGAGTCTTGAATCATATATATTGGAACTGCAAAAAAAGGAATCTCCCGGCATGGTGGGGCGGCTCGTGCTGGGAGGACTCAGCCTTCTTGAAACAATTTACGGAAAAGGAGTGCTCCGAAAATACAAAAAAGTATCTGAAAATGTGGTTACAATCAATATTCCTGTTATCAGCGTGGGAAATATAACGGCGGGAGGAACGGGGAAAACCCCTTTTATTATAGAAATTGCAGAAGAAATAAAAAAGAAGGGATATCATCCGGCTGTTTTATCCAGAGGATACAAAAGTGCACTTGAGGATAAAGGCGGAATCGTTTCGGATGGAAAAAATATTTTGGTAACTCCCGAAATGGCCGGTGATGAGCCGTATATGATGGCATTGCAGCTGCCGGGAATTCCGGTTTTGGTAGGAAAGGATCGCATTGCATCAGCGGAAAAAGCTGCCGAATTCAGAACCGATATTTTACTTCTGGATGATGGTTTTCAATATTGGGAAATGAAGCATGATTTGGAAATCGTTCTTATTGACTGTACAAATCCCTTCGGGTATGATCACATGATTCCCCGAGGTTTGCTGAGGGAACCGCTGGAAGGGCTTAAAAGAGCGGATATTTTTATTCTGACTAAAAGTAATCAAGTAAGCGATGAGATCAGAAAAGAAATAAGGGAACGGTTGTATCTGTATAATCCGGGAAGCCCTATCTTGGAATCCGAACATGAACCGTCGAAGTTAATTTTATTTAATAATTGGAAGAAACAGAATATTCAAAATGAGATGGATAAAAGAAAAGGTGCCAAAGCATTTCTTTTATCCGGTATAGGTAATCCCGATGCGTTTGCAAATACCGTCAAAGATGCGGGATTATATCCGGCGGGTGATATGTTTCTGGAAGATCATCATTCTTATGTCGGGGAAGATATAAAAAAAGCCATTCAGAAAGCAAATGATATAAAGGCCGATATGATAGTCGTTACCGAAAAAGATGCGGTAAAAATGCTTTCACTGCAGGAGGCCGTTACATCAGAAATTCCTGTATATGTATTGTGCATCACAATAAACTATTCCGAAGAGGACAGAGAGAAACTTCAGAATTTATGGAGGAAATTACTATGAAAACTGTTTGCATCATTCCGTCTCGTTATGCATCTACCCGGTTGCCGGGGAAACCTCTGCGTTTGATAGCCGGACAAACCTTGATCCATCGGGTGTACAACAGGGCGATTTCAGCAAAAATCCCCGATGATGTCATCGTTGCAACAGATCATAAAGACATAGAGGCGGAAGTAAAAAGTTTCGGCGGTCATGTCATGATGACATCTCCGAATCATCCCACGGGGACGGATCGTCTTGCAGAAGTGGCAGAACAATTAACAGAGTATGATATCATTGTGAACGTTCAAGGAGATGAACCTTTAATTGATCCTGCCGTCATTAACGATTTGGCAGGCCGGCTGAGAGAACATGAAGAGTGGGATATGGTTACCGCTGCTACTCCTCTGAAAAAAGAAGAGCAGGGGGATCCTTCGGCGGTAAAAGTCGTTGTAAATCAAAAAGGGGAAGCCTTATATTTCTCCCGATCTTTGATACCTTATCCGAGGCATGATTTTATTGTTCCCCCGCTTAAGCATGTAGGCATTTATGCTTATCGCCGTCATTTTCTCTTAGAATATGCTAAGATGAAACAAACACCGTTGGAACAGACGGAATCTTTGGAACAACTGCGGGCGCTGGAAATGGGATATAAGATAGGAGTAATTCAAATAGAGTCCGAAGATATCGGAATTGATACAGAAGAAGATCTGAGAAAAGCCAATGAGTATTTTGAAAGGAGTCACTTATGAAAACGATTCAAGTCGGAAATCTTACACTTGACGGCAAACAATTATTTCTGATTGCCGGTCCCTGTGTGATAGAAGAATATGAAAGAACATTGATGATAGGGAGAGAAATAAAGAAAATTTGTGAAAAATTGGGAGTGCAATATATTTTTAAAGCTTCTTATGACAAAGCAAATCGTTCGTCCTATCATTCATTCCGCGGGCCGGGTATAGAAAAAGGACTGGAGATTCTCGCATCCATAAAAAAGGAATTGCAAGTTCCCGTTCTTTCCGATGTGCATGATGTGACACAGCTTAAACCGGCAGCAGAAGTGTTGGATATGCTCCAAATCCCCGCGTTTTTATGCCGGCAGACAGATTTGGTGTACGGGGCTGCCATGACAGGGAAACCGGTTAATGTAAAAAAAGGACAATTTATGGCACCGGAAGATATGCTGAACGTGATTCAGAAAATGGAAGAAGCTCACAATCCGAATTTGGCGGTTACAGAGCGAGGCGCCTCTTTCGGATACCATAATCTGGTAGTCGATATGCGCTCTTTCCCGATGATGAGAAAATTCGGGTATCCCGTTATTTATGATGCTACTCACAGTGTACAGCTTCCCGGCGGCATGGGGACTTCCACCGGCGGACAGAGAGAAATGATTCCCTATCTTGCCCGTGCTGCAGCAGCAAGCGGCGTGGACGGTTTCTTTATGGAAGTCCATGACAACCCGCCGGAAGGATTGTCGGACTCGACAAATATGCTTTATTTATCTTCTTTGGAAGATTTGCTGAAAGATTTAATTGCCATCAATGAGATAGTCCGGCACGATAAATAGTTTTATTGTTCCTGTTTTAGAGAAAACAGCGAGTTATAGTATAATAAAATAATAAAAAGATCTTATTTCAATGAATGAAATGGTTTATTGTCATCGGGAGGAAACATGTCTGCAATAGAAGTGGCGGCCAGAGTTCTTCATGAAGAAGCGGAAGCAATTTTAAGTTTAATAGATCAATTGGATGATTCTTTTGAAGATGCGGTTCGTTTGATAGAGAATTCTTCCGGGCGGGTCATTCTTACGGGAATGGGAAAATCCGGACATATTGCAAAGAAGATATCAGCGACTATGGCAAGTACGGGAACACCTTCCTTTTTTCTGCATCCTGCTGAAGGAATTCACGGTGATTTAGGCATGGTTACATCCGAAGATGTGGTCATTGCCTATTCCAACAGCGGGGAAACGGTAGAAATCTTAAATATTATTCCGTCCTTAAAACGTATCGGGGCGAAAATGATCGCCGTGGTGGGAAATATTCATTCCACTTTGGCAAAAAATTCTGATGTCATTCTCTATGCAGGGGCGAAGAAGGAAGCCGATACACTGGGGCTGGCTCCGACCAGTTCTACAACGGCTGCACTGGCATTGGGTGATGCTTTGGCGGTCACTTTAATGGAAAGAAAGAAATTTACGGCAGATAATTTTGCAATTTTCCATCCCGGCGGCTCTCTCGGGAAACGACTTTTACTTACCGTGGAGATGGTCATGCATAAAGGGGAGATGAATCCCGTTATTTCAGAGAACGCTTCCGTAAAAGATGCACTTTTCATCATGACATCAAAGGGATTGGGCGCAGTTTCCGCCGTTGATGAAAATAATATATTGAAAGGCCTCTTGACTGACGGGGATGTAAGGCGCGGTTTAGAAAAAGAAACTGCTTTTTTGTCCCTTTCCGTAAAAGACTGCATGACAAAATCTCCGGTGATCATTACTTCCGACAAATTGGCGGCTGAAGCACTGCATATAATGGAAAAACATGTTCCCCATCCGATTACGGTACTTCCGGTGATAGATAAAGAAGGAAAATCTGCAGGCATGATCCATATTACGGATCTGCTCCGTCAGGGGGTCGTATGATGGAAGATGCGGAAAACATTAAACTTTTTGTTTTTGATGTGGACGGTACGCTGACACCGGGAACGTTGATATTCGGTCCTGACGGAGAAGCTTATAAAACATTTAACGTTCATGACGGAATGGCTATCGGGTTACTTCATCAAATGGGATATATGACCGGATTACTGACAGGAAGAAAGTCTGACATTGTCCGGATCAGAGCGGAAGAGTTAAAAATGGATTTTCTGCTGACGGGAGTCAAAAATAAGTTAACAGCGTTAGATGGAATATTACAGGTAAAGGGACTCTCCCGTAAAGAAGTAGCTTTTATGGGAGATGATTTAAATGATTTGCCCCTTTTTGATAAAGTCGGAATTTCAGGTTGTCCCTCCGACGGCTGCCCGGAAAATAAGGCAGCTGCCGATTTTGTATCGCAGTATTGCGGCGGGATGGGGGCGGTTCGCGAATTTATCGAATCGATTTTGAAAGCTGCCGGCAAATGGGAAGAGGCGGTAGCTTCTTTCTCTAAAGAAACAGAAATATCGTCTGTTCAGTAGTTTATTTTAAACTCGTAATTTCCGGAAAGAAGAGGAATTATGCTATTTGAATTAAAATACGGATTGTTGAAGGGGATAAGCCGTATTGTCTGCTCTTTATCTTATGAAAGAATATTAAGCATAGGTAAATTTTTAGGTCCTGCCGTCATGAATCATATAGCTAAACAGAGAAATCGCGGACTGGAACAGATCATGACAGGTTTGGAGTGCAGCAGAGAGGATGCCGAAAAGTTACTTAACAGAGTGTATGAGCATGTGGGAATGTCTGTTATGGAAATGCTTTATATGCCTCGCCTGTGTAAAGAAAAAGATAATTTGGAGAAGTATGTGACAATCGATCATCCGGAGTATCTGGAAGCAGCTTATGCAGAGAACAAAGGTATCGTGGGACTTACGGCCCATATAGGAAGCTGGGAATGGCTTGGCGCAGGGCTTTCACTTTACGGATATGCCACATCGGCGATAGGGAAAAAACAAAAAGACGATGCATTAATGAAAATTATAAATGAATATCGTGCTAAATCGGGAGAGCATATATTTCTTACAGGGACAGGCGGTTATGAAATGATTTCGGCAGCCAGAGCTTTGAAAAAGAATTATATACTCGGATTTTTATCGGATAAAGACGGAAATACCGTGGGGATTCCCGTTAAGTTTATGAACCGTATATTTTCGTTTCCCCAAGGACCGGCTGTTTTTGCAAGAAAGTTTAACTGCCCGATCCTTCCCATATTTATCGTGAGAAATGAAAACAGACCGGGGAATACCATCTGTGTGGGGAAGCCTTTTTATTATGAAGAAACGGGAGATAAAGACAAAGATCTTCTGATAAATTCTCGAAAGATGATATCGGTTATAGAGAATTTTATTAAAGAACATCCGGCAGACTGGCTTTGGTTCCAGCATTTATTTTGGACAGAGGCGGAAGACATTAAAATGTACCAAAGTATGACCGATCAAGAAAAAAGAGATCAAGGTCTTATTTTAAAAAAGCGGTCCTGAAGGAGGAGAAACATGAAAAAACATAAAACTCTTCTGATTGCAGGTCTTATTATTCTCCTCGTGATAAGCGGACTTTATTTCCTTTTCAAAGAGGATGAAGACATATCGAAGGCCGGCGGGGAACCCAAGCAGCTCATGGAGTTCAGTGATATTGATTTGAATGAAGAAAAAGACGGAAAAGTTATATGGAATTTGAAAGTTCAACATGTTAAGATTGAAAATAACAGGAATGTAGTACATTTGACAGGTATAGACGGCTTTTTTGCCAACGAAGAAAATGAACTGAAAATCACCGCCAAAGAAGGATTGATGAAAAGAAATGAACAGTTGATTTATTTGGAAGGCGAAGTAGAAGGAAAAACGAAAGACGGCTTGATTCTTCATGCAAAAAATCTTACCTATGACGGAAATAAGCAAATATTGTCTACGGATCGCTCTTTTGTGGCAGAAAAAGACGGGCGTATTCTTACGGCAGATTCATTTACGGCCGACAGAGTACTTGAAAAAATTGTTGCAAAAGGGAATGCAAGACTGGCTGATAAGGAGGACAATTAATTGAAAAATATATATGCTTTGGCAATGGCTGCCATTCTTTCAGCGGTATGCATATCATCCGCATCGGCAGATGATATTACGGCGGATATACTGACCTATGACGGCAAGACGAAAGTGGCCTCTGCAAGCGGAAATGTAGTGATCCATGCCAATCAGGGAGCTACCATTACGGGGCAAAACGGTGAATATCATTTTGAAAATCGCAGTGCATGGCTTGAAGGAAACATCAGATATGAAAAAGATCAGACCACGATGACTGCCGGCAAAATGTATTTATATGAAGACAGTACAATTCGCGGTCTCGGTTCCGTTTATATAAATGATGCCGCCAATCAAAGAATAATCAAAGGCGACGATGTTATGTATAATCCCGATACCGGCTTCGGTCAAATTTCCGGAAGCGGATACTTGGAATCTCCCGACGGAATGATAGAAGCCCCTTTGATTGAAGGAAATATGAAGCAGGTAAAGATTGTGGCGTCCGGCGGAGTACAACTGTCGAGTCAGCTGCATGACATGACCGGATACAGTGATACCGCCGTGTACACGAGGACGGGACAAAACGGGACGGACGGCAAGCTGACCATGACGGGCCATGCTCATGTTGTTCAAAACGGAAATACTTTTGACGGCCCCGAATTAGTCATGAGGGATGCGGAAAGAATTGTAGAAACAACGGGAAGAAGTACTATTGTTATTACGAATACCGATAACGGCGGAAGGGGAAAAGATGAAAATTCCGGGGCCCAAGCACCGGAAGAAGTAACCGATGAGACCGCCATTGCAGGAAGACCGGCTTATGCGGATAAACCGGTTCAAAGTCCTATAGAAACCAAGGAATCCAAATGAAAATAGAAACCCGCGGATTATTTAAAAAATATGGAGACCGTGTAGTCGTCAACGATGTCAATATCGAAGTCGACCAGGGATCGATTGTGGGATTGCTGGGACCTAACGGGGCAGGTAAAACGACAACATTTTACATGATTGTCGGAATCATACAGCCCGATAAAGGTCAGGTTATGGTGGGCGAAAATTCTTTGACGGGAATGTCCATTCATAAAAGACATCAGTTCGGTATCAGCTATCTCCCTCAAGAAGCATCTATTTTTAGGAAAATGACGGTTTGGGAAAATATGATGGCCCTTTTAGAGACCAGACCCGAACTTACGGAAAAAGACAGAGTGCGCAAGGGGGAAGAATTACTTGAGGAGTTTCATATTACCCATGTAAAAAATACGCGGGGAGATGCGCTTTCCGGCGGTGAACGCCGACGGGCAGAGATAGCAAGATCACTTACCATGGATCCGTCTTTTATTCTGCTTGATGAACCCTTTGCGGGAGTAGATCCTCTGGCGGTAGAAGATATTCAAAGTGTTGTCATGCATCTGAAAACAAGGGGAATCGGTATTTTAATAACCGATCATAATGTCAGAGAAACTTTGAGAATTGTTGATAATGCGTATATTCTTTCAGAGGGGAAAATTTTACTGAAAGGAAAGGCGGAAGAAATTGCCGTCAATCCCGTGGCAAGAAAATTTTACTTGGGAGAAAATTTCAGATTATGACGGATAAAAGTAATGAGGTGGAATTCTGGTGCGTATACTTGATAAATATATCTTAAAAGAATTCCTCGGGCCGTTTTTGTTTGGGGTAGCTGCTTTTACTGCTATATTTTTAGGAGCGGACACCCTGTTGAAAATAGCCAGTTATGTAACTAAATACGGCGCATCGGTAACAGCGGCCTTAAAAATATTTATATTGGCATTGCCGAGGATTATTGTCTATACTTTTCCCATGGCTGTTCTTTTGGGCTCCTTAATGGCAACCGCCCGTTTATCGAGCTCCAGCGAACTGATTGTAATGAGAACGTCCGGGCAAAGTTTCATACGTCTTGTGATGCCTGTTTTTGTATTGACTTTTCTTATCAGCCTTTGTGCAGTTGCATTTAATGAGTATGTAGTGCCTTGGACAAATGCTAAGTATGAGTATGTCGTCAATGTGGAGATTCAGCGTAATTTAAATCCGGGAGTGACGGATCATGTGGTTATCAGGGATGTTCAAAACGGAAAAATCGTTCATTTGATGTATGCAAGGAGATATAATCCTGAAACAAGAACTCTTGAAAATATAACCATACAGGAATTTCAAGATGAAAAAGTCATTCGTGTGGAAAATGCACCGAGTGCTGCCTGGGAAAACGGTACTTGGATCATGACGGACGGAATCATTTACGATCTGTCCGATGACGGCGTGAACAGAATGATACATTTTAAAAAACAGATGATTCCTTATGCACAGTCACCGGAAGATATACAGAAAGAAAAAAAGAACTATGATGAAATGACAATCAGAGAGCTTTTGATTGAAAGCAAGGCATATGCAGCCGCACATGCGGATACGACTCCTATATTTATGGAAGTACACCGCCGGTTTTCCCTGCCCATGGCAAGTTTTGTATTCGGTTTAGTGGGGGCACCTCTCGGAATCCAGCGAGAAAGATCATCGTCGTCCATCGGGTTTGGAATTTCTGTTGTTATCATTTTCATATATTATGCAATCATGACGTTTTTGGAAGCTCTGGGGAAGGGGCATGTGCTGCCGCCGGTGGTTGCGGTATGGCTTCCCAATCTTATTGCTCTTGTTTGCGGCGCCTGGCTTATCAGACGGACAAATAAATAAGCGGGTATGGTATAGAGGAGGTATTTATGTTTATCGGTATTGCCATGTTTCTCGTCCTTATGCTTATGGGCGGGATCATTGCTTTTCTCGGTGATAAAATCGGATTCAAGGTAGGGAAAAAGAGAATGACTCTCTTCGGACTCCGTCCCAAATACACTTCTGTTATCGTTACTATTATTTCCGGTATTTTGATATCTTTTTTAACAATAGCAGCACTTGCTGTAGTGAATGAAAATGTCCGTGTAGCCTTATTCGGCCTGAGTCAATTGCAGGCAAGAATGGCAAGTCTGGATCAGGAAATCAAAGTAAAGAATGCGGAACTGGACAAAGGGAAACGGCAGCTGGAAGAGAGGAATAAAGAATACAGAGAGGTGACGATTCTTTCTGAAAATACCGCAAAAGAACTGGAACAGGTGGAAAGCCAGCGGGCATATATGGAAAGTGAATTATCGACTGTACAAAAGGCTTATGATGAAGCACGAAAAGGAATAGAGCAGTCGGCGGAAGAAATAAAGGAACTGGAAAAAACAAAAGACGAACTTTCAGGAAATATTTCGCGGCTGAATAAAGAAAAAGAAACTCTTATGGAAAATATAGCAGCCATCAGAGAAGGGACGGTTGTATTCAGGGCAGGCCAAGTACTGACGGATGCCGTCGTTGATGAAAACATGACAAAAGAACAGTCGGAGCAGGTTCTCGGAAGCATTCTCAATGATATCAACAATCTTTTGAAAGAACGGATGAAAGTGACCGATAAAGACGTATATCTGGTGAGAATTCCCCAACAGGCTTTTGATTCTGCCGTAGATAAAGTTAAAGAAGCGAAGACAAAAAAACTGGTCCGTGTCGTGGCGGCAGGCAACCTTATTTTGGGTGAGCCGGCCATTGTTGAATTTGATGTATTTGATGATAATTTAATTTTCAAAAAAGATGAAACCATCATGTCGGTAAAGATGCTGAATTACCAAGGCTTAAAACGTGCAGATGCCCAAGTGATCCGCCTTTTGAATGACTTGAATCATTATGCAAAAGAGAAGGGAGTGCTCCCTGATCCGATTACTGGCAAGATAGGACAGCTGGAAGGGCAGGAATTACTGAACGTTATAGAAAAAGTAAAAGACTATGACAGTAACTGTACCCTTGTGATTAAAGCAAAAAATGATATTTATACGGAAGGCCCGTTATTGATTGATGTGGAAGTTATAAAGGATGAATAAATGATACTCGCCGCCGATCCCGGATCTGTAAAAACCGGACTGGCTCTTTTAACGGAAGACGGGAGTCCGGTATGGAAAAAGATTATACAAACAGACCATTTTGAAAATGAAATCAAAGAAGCTTTGTCCTGCTATGATATTAAAGTATTTGTCATGGGAAACGGAACCCATCACAAAGAAATGAAAGCCCGGGCAGAAAAGATCATTTCATCCATGGGTGAGGATGTAGAAATTTCTGTAGTGAATGAAAAATATACAACGGAAATGGGAGAAAAATGGTATTGGAAAGATCATCCGCCGAAAGGAATCAAACGCCTGATCCCGGAAGGATTTCGTACGGTGCCCGTTCCCGTAGATGATTATGTGGCATGGATCATAGGCTGTATTTATTTGGGGATAGTGAAGGAAGAAGATATCGATCATAAAAAGCTTTGACAAGAAATAATTGACATTGTCCGACAGGTGTGATAAATTTAAAAAATGCTACGGGGCATGGCGCAGTTGGTAGCGCACCTGCTTTGGGAGCAGGGGGTCGCCAGTTCGAGTCCGGCTGCCCCGACCATATGGCTCAGTAGCTCAGCTGGATAGAGCAACCGCCTTCTAAGCGGTAGGTCGTGAGTTCGAATCTCTCCTGGGTCACCAACAAAGACAAACCATTTTTTGAAAATGGCAATGTCCCGTAGGGATTAACGAAAAGAGTTCTGAAGTTTTCAGGACTTTTTTTCGTGTCTTTACTTGTTTTGTCCGGGTTAGTTTTTTTGTATTTTTATAGACAGATACAATGAAAGTGATGCAATAAAAACTTGATCTGCCGGATGTCATTTATTGATTATTTCTATCGAAAAAAGGAATGATTTTTCACTTGCAATTTACTATGGGTAGTAGTATTATATTGTTCTGACTGAAGAGTCTGACAATTTTTGAGAAGCTTTAAAATAATAAAAAAAGAGAAGAACGCTTACACATAAATGTTTTTAGGAGGTGTCCTTATTTGACTGCTAAAGTGGCACAAGTTTCGAAATGGCTTAAAGAGCTGCAGGAAAAAGTCGATGCGGACGGAAAGATTTCATATAATGAAATTCTTCGTTTTGTCAAAGAAAATTCACTGAATGCAAAACAATTGGATACTATTTTTAAGGAAATTCACGGGCAGGGAATTGAAATTGTTTACGGAGCCGAGGAAGAAGAGGAAGACTCTTTTGACGAAGATGAACCCGAACAGTTGGAAGATGATTCCGATGACAGTGAGGATGTAGAAGAAGAGGAATGGGTGAAAGATGATACCGATGTATCCGCCGATCCGGCAGGTATCACCGATCCCGTCCGTTTATATCTGAGGGAATGCGGAACCACGCCGCTTCTGACTTCAGAACAGGAAATGAGTCTGGCCCAGACCATTGAAATAGGTAAAACGGCATGGGCGACAAAAGAGGAAAAAGAAGCGGCAGAAAAAGCAAAAAAAGCTATGGCAAGCGCCAATTTGCGCCTCGTTGTATCTATAGCAAAAAAATATCCCGGCCGCGGAATGCCTTTTCTTGATTTGATTCAGGAAGGGAATTTGGGTCTTCTTAAAGCAGTGGATAAATTTGATTACACCAAGGGATATAAATTCAGCACTTATGCTACATGGTGGATTCGGCAGGCCATTACCCGGTCTATTGCGGATCAGGCAAGAACCATCCGTGTACCGGTCCATATGGTGGAAACCATTAATAAAATGAACAGGGTGGGACGCCGTTTCCTTCAGGAACACGGAAGAGAAGCAACCAATGAAGAGCTTGCAAAAGAAATGGACATCAGTGTAGAGAAAATCAGAGAAGCCAAGAAGGCAGCACAGGATCCCATCTCATTGGAAACACCGATCGGAGAAAAAGAAGATTCCCATTTGGGGGATTTTATTGAAGATCAGAAAACGGCATCTCCCGAAGATGAAGCAGCAGCAACGATGCGCCGTGAACAAATTCATAAATTACTGGATACTTTGACGGAAAGAGAAAAAGGTGTCATTGAACTCCGTTACGGAATCGATGACGGAACGCAAAGAACATTGGAAGAAGTGGGCAAACATTTCGGCGTAACAAGAGAGCGTATCCGGCAGATTGAGGGGAAAGCACTGAAAAAACTCAGAAAGCTTGCAACGCCCATAGCAGGTCTTTAGTTTATGACGGCATAAATGCAGTATTTATTACAGAGATTTTATTGCAAATAAAAAATGCCTATGGTATAATAACGCCGTTAGTCTGGACAGTCCTCTGCCAAATGCGATCGGCATGAATGTTCTGTGAGAAGGAGGAAAAGATCGTGAATATCATTGAAACATTAGAGAATGAACAGCTTCGTAACGACATTCCTGCATTTCGTCCGGGCGATACCGTTCGCGTACATGCAAAGGTTGTCGAAGGCAAAAACGAAAGAATTCAGGTATTTGAAGGCGTAGTTATTGCCAGAAAAAATCATGGTGTCAGAGAAACTTTTACGGTTCGTCGTATTTCTTACGGCGTAGGCGTAGAAAGAACATTCTTGGTTCATTCCCCGCGTCTTGCCAAGATCGAAGTTAAGCGCCACGGTATCGTTCGTCGTGCAAAACTTTTCTATCTCCGCGGACTTTCAGGTAAAGCGGCAAGAATTAAAGAAAAGAAATAAGATAAAAAAAGAAGACCGGCGGGTCTTCTTTTTTTTATGCCCGAAATATTGTATACTTACTCATGATGTCAGATTTGATTTCTCTGTCAGAATCACTGATAAAAATATAATTTCAGGTGAGGCCTTATGAATTATCGGAGTCTTTTATTAACGGGAGTTTTATTTTTTGGAATGACCCTGACCGCAGCGGCGGAAAAAGAAATAAAGAATAAAATTGAAAAAGTTTTTGTTGTCGATTACATGACTGTTGAAGTTGTTATGGATGAACCTTTAACGGCGGAAGAAACAGATCCTCTTCGAATCTCCTCCCCGGATTTCAAGCCGGATTTCACATTTAACGAAGATGTCCGCATGATAGGGATGCCTATTCCGCAAGAGTCCGACGGATTTCATGAAAATACGTATCGAATTCCCGTAAGCGGGCTGGATGAAGGTATCATCTATCAAATCTCTTATAAAGGACAAAAAGGGAAAACATTTAAAGCTTATTCCCCCCAAGAAATGAAAGATAAATACAGAGATCGTTACGGGAGTTATTTCTGATGCATATTGTACTTGTTGAACCGGAGATTCCCGGAAATACGGGAAATATAGCAAGGCTTTGTGCTGCGGAGCATCTGACTCTCCATTTGGTAGAGCCTTTGGGATTTCAAATTGATGATAAGCATTTGAAAAGAGCCGGCCTTGATTATTGGGATTTATTGGACGTTCATGTGCATCCCGATTATGGATCGGTGGTTCAAATGCTTGCGGGCCATCATTTTTATTTTAATACGACAAAAGCGGTGCACAGTTATACGGAAGTTGCTTTTGAAAAAGATGCAGTGCTTGTTTTCGGTAAGGAAACAAAAGGTCTTCCCGAAGAGTTATTGCTGGAACATAAGGATGACTGTATCCGGATACCGATGATCGAGGAAGCCCGATCACTTAATTTATCAAATGCGGTGGCTATTGTAGCAATGGAGGCGCTCAGGCAGAACGGATTTCCTCATTTGCTCCAAAAAAGCGGCCGTTTATTTAAAGGAGGAGTCGAATGAATACTTATGATGAAGCCTATGCATTGGCAAAAGCTATTCGTGAATGTGATGAAATGAAAAGGCTGACCGAAGCAGCGGAGAAAATAAAGAATAATGAAAATGCCAAAAATATGGTTAAAGAATATATTATGGCACAAATGAAAGCAGATTACGGAAAGCTGGCGGGCCAAGAGACCGACGAAAAAGAATACCGCCACTTGCAGGAATTGGCGCTGCTGGTGAGCAATAACAGCGATGCACAAGAATATTTACAGGCTTTTATCAGATGGAATCAGGTGGCTGCGGATTTACAAAAGATCATTTCTGATGCAATGGCGCAGGGTATGGATGTATTGGATTTGCAAAAATGACAGATTGGAATATATTTTTTTCGGGAATACTGACAGAGAAACAGATAAAAATTAATGAGCCCATGAGCCATCATAATACATATGGTATAGGGGGAAATGCCGATGTATTTGTCACGCCCTCAAGCAAAGAAGAATTGAAGGAAGTATTGAAGAGAATTTCCATGGAAGGATTGCCGGTGACAATCATCGGCGGCGGATCCAATTGTCTGATCAGTGACAAAGGTATACGGGGAGTAACGATAAGTACTATGCGTATGAAGCCTGAAATCATTTGCAATGAAACATGGATCACCATTTACGGAGGTGCCGGTACAGGCAGCGTTTCCCGGGCGGCACAGAAAAATGCTTTAACCGGATTCGAGTGGGCTGTCGGTATTCCCGGTACTGCTATAGGTGCTGTTTTTATGAATGCCAACGGCTATGGAAAACAGATGAAAGATGTGGTAGAAGAAGTGTATGCGGTTTCCATAGACGGAGAGGAAGAAAAGACATACGGCTGGGACGATCTTCATTATGGAGACAGTGACAGCGTTTTTATGCATAACGGAGATGTTATTTACGGAGCGAAACTGCATTTGAGAAAAGGCGATGCAGAAGAAATTAAAGATAAAATGAGAGATCATCAGGAATCGCGTCGCTCCAAGCAGCCTTTGGAAAAAAGAAGTGCGGGGACGATGTATCTGAGACCGCCGGGATACCATGTGGGCCCGATGATCAAAGCCTGCGACCTGATAGGTTTTGCCATCGGGGATGCGGAAGTATCATCCAAGCATCCCGATTTTGTGGTAAATAACGGTAATGCAACTTGCGAGCAGGTTTTGGGAGTGCTCCATGAAGTGCAGCGGCGGGTTAAGGAAAAATTCGGAGTTCATATTCCTTTAGATGTAAGAATGCTCGGAGAAGATTTGAAACAGGAACGATAGTGACGAAAGGAGAGGGGAGACCCTCTTCTTTTTTATTCATAATGAAAAAATATAAAAATAACTCTTGCATTTTGAATGAAAAATGAGTATGATAAAAACATAAGTTAGCACTCGTTATTGGTGAGTGCTAATAATTCAAAGGAGGAATTGAAATGTTAAAACCGTTAGCAGATCGTGTTCTTGTTGAAGTAGATGTAGAAGAAGCAAAAACTGCAGGTGGCATACTGCTTCCTGATACGGCACAAAAGAAATCCCAGAAAGGAACCGTTATTGCCATCGGTTCCGGTAAAGTTTTAGATAATGGAGAACGCCTGCCCTTCGAAGTGGCAGTAGGCGACAGAGTTTTATTTGCCAAATATTCCGGTGTGGACATTGAAGAAGGGGGTAAAAAATTCCTTCTTCTTTCCGAACGTGATATTTTAGGAAAGCTTTGATTTTAGATAATTAATCAGATAGGAGCGATATAAATGGCTAAAAAAGTACTTTATAATGAAGAAGCTCGCGCAGCTCTTTTGAGAGGTGTGGATCAGCTGGCGAATGCAGTAAAAATTACCCTCGGACCGAAGGGCCGCAATGTAGTTCTTGACAAGAAATACGGAGCACCAAATATTGTAAATGACGGTGTATCCATTGCCCGTGAAATTGAATTAAAAGATCCTTTTGAAAATATGGGTGCCCAGCTTGTTAAAGAAGTAGCAACCAAGACGAACGATGTAGCCGGAGACGGTACAACGACGGCAACTCTTTTGGCACAGTCCATGATTCATGAAGGGATGAGAAATGTAGCTGCCGGAGCTAATCCGATGGTTCTCAAAAGAGGAATTGAAAAAGCTGTTGAAGTTCTGGTAGAAGAAATCAAAAAGAAGTCCGTACCGGTTGATACAAAGGCAAAAATTGCTCAGGTTGCATCCATTTCTTCCGATGATGTAACGATTGGCGGCCTGATTGCCGATGCAATGGAAAAAGTCGGAAGTGACGGCGTTATTACCGTAGAAGATTCCAAGACCATGGGAACAAGTCTGAAAGTTGTAGAAGGTATGCAGTTCGACCGCGGCTATCTCAGTCCGTACATGGTTTCCGACACCGATAAGATGGAATGTGTCATGAATGATCCGCTGATTCTTATCACGGACAAGAAGATTCCCGTTATTCAGGATATCATTCAGCTTCTTGAAAAAGTGGTACAGTCCGGCAAGGAACTGTTGATTATAGCTGAAGATGTAGAAGGTGAAGCACTGGCAACACTCGTTGTTAACAGATTGCGCGGTACATTCAAGTGCGCTGCCGTCAAGGCTCCCGGATTCGGTGACCGTCGTAAAGCAATGCTTGAAGATATTGCCATTCTTACAGGCGGACAAGTGATTTCCGAAGATATGGGCCGTAAGCTGGATACCGCTACATTGGAAGATCTCGGAACGGCTCACCAAGTCCGTATCACAAAAGACAATACGACCATTGTCGGCGGTGCAGGCGATAAAGAAGCCATTGCATCCAGAGTGGATCAGATTCGTGAACAATATAAAGAAGCTACCTCTCAGTTTGATAAAGATAAACTGCAGGAACGTCTGGCAAAAATGTCCGGCGGCGTAGCAGTTATTGAAGTCGGTGCAGCTACGGAAGTGGAAATGAAAGACAAGAGACTTCGTATTGAAGATGCACTGAATGCAACCCGTGCCGCTGTTGAAGAAGGTATTGTAGCCGGTGGCGGAACAACATTCCTTGATATTCAGGCTAAGCTGAATGAAATGGATGTCGATGGTGATGTAAAGACCGGTGTCAATCTGGTACGTCATGCTATCGAAGCTCCTATTCGTCAAATTGCAGATAATGCAGGTGTAGAAGGAGCTATTGTTGCAGAAAAAGTCAAAGCATCTCCCGAAGGAATCGGTTATAATGCAGCCGTTGACAAATATGAAGACATGATTGGCGCAGGTATCGTCGATCCTGCCAAGGTTACCCGTTCTGCTTTGCAGAATGCCGCATCTATTGCAGCATTGGTACTCACCACAGAAGCAGTGGTAGGTGATGATCCGGAAGAAAAACCGGCAATGCCGCCGATGCCTCCGATGGGCGGAGCAGGAATGATGTAATCTTCCGCAAATGAAATAAAAAAATAAGGGTCCGATTCGGGACTCTTATTTTTTTATCTCGTTATTAAAATAGGGAAGGAGCTTTTATGGATATAAAAATCAAAAGGATGTATGAAAATGCGGCAGATACGGACGGATACAGAATATTGGTAGACCGTCTGTGGCCTCGGGGAATTTCAAAAGAAAAAGCGAAAGTTGATAAGTGGGAAAAAGATATTGCTCCGTCTCCGGCTCTGAGAAAAGTGTACCACGCGGGACAAATCGAATTTGAAGAATTTAAAAAGCGTTATATCGATGAATTGAAAAATAATGATGCGCTTCCGGCCTTTCTTAAGGAACTCAGAGAAAAAGGAGAGGTCACTTTCCTTTATGCGTTGAAAGATAAAGAGAAAAATCATGCACTTTTATTGAAAGAATATATCGATAAATCAAAATAAAATCCATAAAAAACCGGCCCCTGAAGTCAGATTTTTTGCTCCGACTTCAGGGGCCGGTTTTACTTATACAATAGAACTCTTTTTATTATTTCAGCCGATCTTTCAAAAGAGTTTTCCGTTCATCTATATACTCTTTCAAATTCAAGATTTTTGTGGCGGTCCAGTTTCCGTTTACATCTTTTTCCATCTGTACCTGCCAAATAAAATCTTTATCAAGTTCTTTATCATGAAGTTTGACTTTTGCAACGGCTATTCCGTTTTCTTCCTTTACATCCAAAATATCCGTCATGGAAAGAGAGGCGGAGCCGATATAAGCGGTGATACTTTTTATCGGTTTGTCCAGAAAAGATTTTTCCTTTTCCGCTTCGGCTGTAAATTTTTCCTCTGTCCTTTTAATCAATTCGGCGATCAGTTCTTTTTTGAGGCCTCTGATGACAGAGGCGGCAATGGTCCCGCCGGGAGAGGATTCTGCTTTGAGCTCGGATAATATGTCGTCAATGGCGGCAGAATAAACTTTTTCCATATCCACCCGTTCTTTAAAGAGCTGCAAATCTTTTTTCTGCACCGCCTGCTGGATTTCTCCTGCCGCATAAGCAGGGGTTCTCGTCCAATATCCGAAATAAAATCCGATTCCCGCAGCCAGAATAATACCTATTATGATTAAAAACTTTTTCATAGAGACTCCTTGGAAATAAATGAATGATATTCGTTTCAACAGATTCGGTAGGAATAAAAGATAAAACGGCTGCTGTTATTTCCCCGTATCGAAAAGGGCTTTTTGCTGAGTGAATTCAATCATGCCGTAAATGCCGCCTTCCCGACCCAGTCCGCTTTGTTTGTATCCTCCGAAAGGTGCCGACGTGTCTCTGGGGCTGGCATTGATGTAGACATTGCCTGCCTTAATTTGTTTTGCTATGGAAATTGCCTTCTCTTTTTCTCCATAAACTCCCGCATTCAGGCCGTATCGGGTATCGTTGGCTATACGAACGGCTTCCGTTTCGTTTTCGTAAGTGAATACACAGAGGACGGGTCCGAATATTTCATCTTTGGCGATGGACATTTCTGAGTTGACATTTGTAAAAATAGTAGGAGCGATATAATAACTTCCGTCTTTATTCTCAGGAACAGAACCTGTCAGAAGCAATGCTCCTTCTTCTACTCCTTTTTCAATATATTGTTTTACTTTCTCATATTGTCGGAGTGATGAAAGAGGTCCCATTTTTACATCATGACTTTCCGGATCTCCCAAAGTATACTCTTTAGCAATATCAACCAATTTCTTTTCAATAAGCGGCTGTTCCGATTTCGGGATAATCAGGCGGGAAAAAGCGGTGCAGGTTTGTCCGGAGTTTAAGAATATAGAGTTGAAACAAAGATGAATTGCTTCATCATAATTGCTGCCTTTAAGGATGATATAAGGAGATTTGCCGCCCAGTTCCAAACTGATATGTTTCAGACTGTCCAGCGCATTTTTCCCTACTTGTATTCCTCCGGAGGTAGAACCGGTGAAAGAAATCATGTCCACGAGCGGATGGGTTGCCAATCGATCTCCCACTTCGCCTCCCTTTCCGGTGACGAGATTAAAAACACCTTTCGGAAATCCTGCTTTTTCAAAAGCGTCGGCAAGCCAATAAGAAGACAGAGGCGTATGCTGACTGGGCTTTAAAATGATCGTATTCCCCATGAGGAGAGCCGGAATGACTTTCTGTATGACCTGACCGAGAGGATAATTCCACGGAGTTATGCAGCCTATGACACCGACGGGTTCTCTGTAAACGGTGGAAGCCGCCATCTTTTCCACAAGGGGGACCTCCGGTGCCAAATCGATATAGGACTGAGTTCTGGTATATTGGTATTCCACTTGCGCACTTTTTGTAAAAGTATAGGGAGAACCAAGTTCTTTGATGATGATATCGATCAACTCATCTTCCTTGGCACGGAAAATTTCTAAGAATTTCTTCATTAAATTGATTCTTGATGAAAGGGAAGTTCCGGACCAGCCGGGAAGAGCTTTAGCGGCGGCTTTTGCGGCTTTATCCACATCTTCTGCGTTGCCTGCCGGGACTTTGGCGAAAATTTTTTGGGTAGCCGGGTTTTCCACTTCAATAAATTTTCCGGAAGAACCGGGGATCCATTGTCCGTCGATGTACAGTTTTTCAAAATCCATAATAAAACCTCCTTTACTTTATATACTACCATTATTATTACACAGTCACAGAGATTTTGTAGAAGAAATAACAGAAAGAATTCTAATATTCATAGGACAAACTTGATATTTCGTGTATAATAAGCAGCATAAGAATTATTTCTTGATTGTGAGGATACAATGAAAGACACAAAAGAATACGGCGCGGAACACGGACATGTTTCCGGAAAATGGAAAAGGAACAACGATAAATACGGAAGGAAATCTTTTTCCGACAGATCAAAAAAAAGAAGTGAAGACGGGAACGGTTTTAAAAGAAAAAGACTTGAAAAAGGCTCTTCCTATAGAGACAGAGAACTTGGTGAGGGGATTGTAACGGCAATAACGACGGAAAGTATAACCGTCCGTTTCGGAGATGTTGAAAAAGAAATTCCCCGACGCCGCAGAATCGAAAGAGACAGCGGAGAAAGATCATTTGAGAGAAAACCGTTCGGCAAAAAGCCGTTTGAAAAGCGAAAATATGCGAAAGATGATAGAAATCCCGTCTTTAAGTTTGATACGACTCATGATAAAGAAACGGAAAGAAACCCCGGAGAAAAAAGATCTCCCGTCAAAGTGGGCCTCCATGTAGTCGATGATTTGCTCGGACCGGGAGTTGTAGGGCGGATTACCGAAAGAGGCACTTATGTGACTTATGAAAGAACAGGGGAATTCGTATTATATCCTTCCGGTTTGCCGACGAAACTTTTGAAAAGTGCATTTCCCGAAGGAAATAAAAAACGGGAAAAATCAATGATCAGAAGAAATCTGAAAGGGGCGAGAACCTATAAGATATCTGCCGAACCGGAAATGAAAAAGGAAGAAAAAACAGAAATAACAGAAATAACACAAGAATTTTCTGCGCCTACAGAGAAAGATGCAAGGAATACCCGTTATTTTGAAATCAGTGAAGGAACTTTGGTTTCTCATAAAGAATTCGGGGAAGGGATAATAACAAAAATTGAAAACGGCTGTTTTATAATTGATTTCTCGGGGGTATCGAAAAAATATCCTTATCCCGAATCATTGGCAAACGGCGTGCTTGCGATTGTTGAAAAATAACTGTGGAAAATGCGGTAAATAACCGCATTTTTTATTGTGCCTATGTTTTTGGAAATGCATCGAATTATCATAAGCTTATGTTATAATTAAAAATAAGGTTTAAAATTCATAAATAATGGAGAATTTAAATGGGATTATTGGAAAATACGATTGAACGTATACAGCCTATTAATAAAGATCTCATGCATAAAGTGCAGGAAAGATGGAATAACCTCTATCTGGGCATGGGAAATTTAGGAAAGCTGGAAGAAATGGTTATTCAGTATGCCGGCATTACGGAAGAGATGATACCCGATATTCCGAAATGCTGCATGGTGGTAGCCTGTGCCGATCACGGGGTATATGC
>ERZ506896.525-NODE-525-length-28574-cov-4.300046_pt1 | contig 28574 bp, 47 predicted proteins | sample MGYA00513176_ERZ506896 | MGnify/ENA metagenome assembly ERZ506896
GACTTGCAAGTAGCGCAATCAAAGCTACTACAGCAGTCATCGGAGGTGCTGCATCAGCAGTTGCTGGTATTGGTGCGGCTGCAATCAAGGTCGGTTCTGACTTTGAAGCTGGAATGAGTAAGGTTCAATCCATTTCCGGAGCTTCTGCTACAGAAATTCAGCAACTTGCAGAAAAAGCAAAAGAGATGGGAGCCAAGACAAAGTTCTCGGCTACCGAAAGTGCTGAAGCGTTCCAGTATATGGCAATGGCTGGCTGGAAGACCGGAGATATGCTGAACAGTATCGAAGGTATCATGAACCTGGCTGCAGCATCTGGAGAAGACCTTGCAACTACCAGTGATATTGTCACCGATGCTATGACCGCCTTTGGACTGGCGGCTGACGGGACAACAACGATTATCAAAGATGGATACACGAAAGAAGTATCCAATGCCACACACTTCGCAGACGTGCTTGCGAAGGCGGCATCCAATTCCAACACGAATGTAGGAATGATGGGCGAGACATTCAAGTACGTTGCGCCCGTAGCTGGAGCCTTGGGATTCAGTGTTGAAGACTGTGCTACAGCAATCGGTCTAATGGCAAACTCTGGTATCAAAGCAAGCCAAGCTGGTACGTCTCTGAGGTCAATCTTCAGCCGAATGGCTAAGCCGACTGACGAAGTAAAAGCAGCTATGGATCAGCTGGGAGTATCACTGACAAATAGTGATGGTTCCATGAAGTCTCTGAAAGAGGTTATGAAAGACCTTCGTTCCGGATTTGCCGGACTGACAGAGGCACAAAAAGCACAGATGGCATCAGCCCTAGGTGGACAAGAAGCCATGAGTGGACTTCTCGCCATCGTAAATGCATCAGATGAAGACTACCAGAAGCTAGAGGATTCTATCTATGATGCGGATGGTGCAGCTAAAGAAATGGCTGACACCATGAACGATAACCTGCAGGGAGCTATCACGCTCTGTAAGAGTGCGCTGGAATCTGTAGGTATTGCCCTGTACGAAGAGGTACAGGAACCAATGAAAGAGACTGTCAAAGCCATAACCAGCATGGTTGAGGATATGAACGAAGCCATGGCTGAGAAGGGATTTGACGGTCTGATTGAAGCATTCGGAAATTCTATCGCTGAGTTGGCAAAGATGGCTGTGGATGCCGCACCGACACTGATCGGAGTAGCGGAAGATCTGATTGGCACATTCATAAATGCCATCATGGAGCACCAGGAGGAATTTGCCGAAGCAGGAGCAACTTTAGTTGCTGAGCTTGTAAAAGCAATTATAAATGTAGCCGGTGACATGTGGTCTGCTGGCATTTATTTATTTACGGAATTTCTACAGGCTCTGAGCGATCATTCAGAGGAAATCGGTCAGGTATTTGGTGAAATGCTTGGCAAAATTGGAGAGGCGGTACAGGAAAATACACCGCTTATCATCCAGGCTGCAAAAGATTTCGTAGCTGGATTTTGTGAGGGTCTGAGTGCAGAGTTTCCTGGCGTGTCTTCGCTGATCGATGGATTTCTTAACGGATTCATAGATTCGGCAAGTACCATTATCCAGGGAATTGTTGATGTGATTTCCGGACTGTTCAGCGTGATTGACGGGGCAGATCCGAACACACTGGAAGCTGTTGGCTATGCAATCGGAGTGATTGCTGGCTCTATCGCAGCTTTAAACGTTGCTCAAAGTGTTATTCAGCCTTTAAGCACACTATTCTCCATACTGAAGACATTAAAGGGTGGAATTAGCGGAATTTCCGGAGTCATCGGAAAAGTCGTAGAAGGATTCGCACTCTGGAGTGGTGGAGCCGGTTCACTCATGGAAGTCCTGGAGCTGGAGTTCCCTAAGATTGCTGGTATCTTCAGTTCTATTGGTGGAGCGGTACAGAAAGTAATCGGATTCTTTGCAGAGTTCGGTTCTACCATAGCCGGAATTGGTTCTATTATTGCCGGAGCAATTCTCGCAGTTACCAATTTCGTAGATATGTTTGTGAACGGCTTCAGTGCCGTAAAAGAAGCTCTTATGGTGGTCGGCATTGCGCTGGCGGCTGTCGGAGCGGTTATTCTGGGTGCGCCTGCATTGGTGGCTGCTGCGATTGCCGGAATTGTAGCTGCGGTTGCAACGGCGGTTGTGGTCATCAAGGAACACTGGGATCAGATCGTAGAATTTTTCCAGAGCATACCGGATAAGCTGAGCGAACTTGGTTCGGCTATCGCTGAGTGGGGCTCTGGTGTCCTGGATAACATAGGTGAATTCATTGACTCCGTGATTGAGTGGTTCTCCGAATTGCCAGGAAAAATCATAGATGCAATCAGCTCACTGGCAGAAAGTTTTGTCGAGTGGGGAGCTTCTATGCTGGAGACAGCATCAGAGGTCACAACGCAGATTATTGATTCAATCGTACAGTTCTTTACGGAATTGCCATATAAAATCGGGTATGCGATTGGATTTGTGATTGGCACGTTGATTGAATGGGGAACGAATGTGATCAACTGGATCACCACGAATGTTCCTCAGATGATTGACAATATCGTTACGTTTTTCGCTGAATTGCCAGGGAAAATCTGGGACTGGCTGGTAAATACCTACAACAAATTTGTTGAGTGGGGAAGCCAGATGCTCCAGAAAGCCGGAGAGGTGGCAAGCAACTGCATAGACAGTATTGTTACATTCTTCTCTGAGCTACCTGGCAAAATTTGGAACTGGCTGACGGACGCATTCAATAGATTTGTGACCTGGGGATCTAATACCCTACAGAAAGCAAGAGAAGTTGGAGCTAATACGATAGACACAATCGTTAATTTCTTCTCGCAGTTACCAGGAAAATCTGGACGTGGTTGAGTAACACCATCCAGAAAGTGATCCAGTGGGGATCCGATATGGTGGCGAAGGGAAGACAAGCGGCATCCGATCTGTGTAATGCAGTCATAAATGGAGTGGCAAATTTACCATCTCAGATGGCAAGCGTTGGCTACAACATTGTAATGGGTGTATGGAATGGAATTTGTAATGCCGCCGGTTGGTTCAGAAGACAGGTGTCATCGTTCTTCTCCGGAATTGTTGATGGTGTGAAGAGCGCACTGGGTATTCATTCTCCATCAAAAGTATTTGCTGATGAAATCGGTAAGTGGATTCCACCTGGTATCGGCGTAGGTATCGAAGCTGAAATGCCAGATCTGTATAAGCAGATGGACGATGAAATGTCAGCTCTTGGAAAGCGGATGCAGACAGCTGTTAATGTGGAAACCGGAAAGATTGCTGTTGATAAGAAGGTCAGCACAACATACAAAGTCGAGAAAGAAAAGCAAGGTGTCTTCGAGAGTGGAGACACAACGGTAGAGATTACCGGAGAGACACACGTTCATGTAGAATTGGACGGTAGGGAAGTTGGAGATACAACAACACCGATTGTCGATGAAAACATGGCAAGAATTGATACACACAAGAAGAGAGGAGGTTAATCATGTCGGGAGTAGGCATTACGTTTGATGAGACACATTCGTTCCGGGACTGGGGCTTAAGACTCAAGAAGATTGTTATCGGCATACCGAAAGCAAAGACAGAGTATGTGAGCGTCCCCGGCATGAACGGGGACCTGGACCTCTCAGAAGCTCAGAACGGCGGCGTAAAATATGAGATGCGGACCTTGAAATTCACATTCGGGGCAAGAAACTGTAGTTATGAAAGATGGAGCGGTCTGTTAAGTCAGATCGCTTCTGATTTGCAGGGAATCTCGAAGAGAATCATCCTTGACACCGACAAGGGATATTATTATACCGGCAGGTGTGAGATAGAGACAGAGAAGAATAACGATGTAACGGCGGAGATTGTTATAAGCTGTAAATGCGAGCCGTATAAAATCAGCGTGGATTCTTCGGATGAGCCTTGGAAGTGGGATACGTTCAGCTTCATCAATGGCGTTATCCGTAACACCTCAGACATCACGATCAGCTCTGGCTCCGGTTGGCAGAAAGTCAGCCTGGACGGTTGGGTTCATAACGAAACGCTCAGAATTGTTTCCAATGCGGAAATGAAGGTAAGGTATCGTAATTCAACCTATACGATATATACTGGCGAGAATATCATGTATGACATTGTTCTGTACAAGGGAGTGAATGACCTTTACTTCCAGGGAACGGGCAAAGTCACGCTGATTCACAGAGGAGGGATGCTGTAGATGTATACGATTAAAGCCTATGTGGACAGCAAGGAGTACACGATTCACGATGCCAGGGTAAAGGCACTGACCGTTGGCGGAAATCCGTATTTTGAAATCGGGGATAACATCAACGGTTCGGCAACCTTCAAGGTGTTTCCGACACACCCGTACTATGACAAGGTTACGAAGCTGACAACAGATATTGTGATTTACCGGGATGATGAGCCGGAGTTTTATGGGCGAGTTCTCTACGATGATGAAGATTTTTCTGGAACAAAGAAAGTCTTCGTCGAAGGAGAACTTGCCTTTTTGTGCGACAGCATCCAGAGACCGAAGGTTTATCATAATATTTCGGTCAAAGCGTATGTGCAGGATTTGATAGACATTCATAATGCACAGGTAGAAGAGAGAAAGCAGTTCGTTGTCGGCAGGGTAACGGTAAAGGATTCTAATGATTCACTGTACCGGTATTCCAATTACGAGGACACAAGAACGGCGTTCAAAGAGAAGCTGACGAGCAGACTTGGAGGACATCTGGTTATCCGGCATGAGGACGGTCTGAGAATCCTAGATTACCTGTCAGATGAAGACTATTACACCAGGAACACGCAGGGCATCCGGTTTGGGAAGAACATGTTGGATTTCTCAAAGAACATGGATGCTTCGGACTTGGCAACGTGTATTATCCCATTGGGAGCGAAGCTGGATGAAGATGAGCAGGACCCGGCACTGGAGGCAATCTCTGAACAGAGAAGAACCATTGCGAGCGTCAACGGTGGTGTGGATTATGTCACAGACGATAACGCAGTGAAGGAATACGGCAAGATTTACAAGACTGTAACCTGGGACGATGTGACAGTTCCAGAGAACTTAAAGAAAAAGGCCGAGGAATATTTGAAGTCGGTACAGTTTGAGAAGATGGTACTGGAGCTGAAAGCGATAGACTTAAATCTGACGGATGAATCTTTCCAGAGATTTGAGATCGGCAACATGATCCAGTGTGTTTCCACACCGAACGGTTTAGACCGGGAATTTCCGCTGACAAAGAAGAAAGTGTATATTACCAGCTTCAAGAACAACACCGTTACGTTGGGCGATGAGACGAGTGCTAAGTCCTACACCTCGTCAAACCGCCAGAGTACGGCTGAAATGGAAGAGACAATAAAATCCTTGCCAAGTAAGACAGAAATCTTGCAGGAGGCTCTCAGAAGCGCACAGGACCTAATAAATAAACAGGTAGCCAGTGGATATGCAGTACACGTTCCGAATGAGTTCATCGTTGCTGATGATGTGGATTATAAGAACAAAGCCAAGAATCTGTGGAGATGGGGACTTGGCGGTTTTGCTCATTACAGCCAGGGGTATGACGGACCGATAGACGGAGTGGCATTGACCATGGATGGAAAAATCAATGGGGAGATGCTTCTGGTAAATTCCGTCAAGACAGAATCGCTGGATGCCGGATACCGGACATCGGTAGAAACGAAGATATCAGAGAGCGAGACAGCAGCGAAGAATCATGCTGATAATAAAGTCAGAGTAGCCAGAGAGGAGATTGAGAATTCCATTTCCAACCTGGAGAATAAGATTTCGCTATCTGTACGAAGTGTAAAGGAAACGGTTGCCCGGAAGAACTATATAGTTGGTGGTGAGCAAGAGACACTTGATAAAAGAAAGTTCACTGCAATCGGCATAACTGGTAGCTGCACGATTGAGCAAGCGGAGTTCCTAAACATGAATGCGATCAAGCTGACATTCTCCGCAAATGGTTCAGTGACATTGACACAAAGCCTGGGAACTATGGAAGCTGGCAATTATAAGATTGCTGTTGAGGCTGCATATCCAGAAGGCTCAAAGTACCGCCCGTCTTATGTACGGTATGGATTCTCAGAGAACCAGTCTACAGAATATTTCAGCGGATATAGTGCGGATGAATTTCACACCTACAGTAAGCAAGTGAAGATTACCAAAGCGGCGAAGTCTGTAGCAATCACGGTTTACGGATATACCGGTTCAGTGGTGTATCTCACGAACATCCGATGTCTGAGAGACATGCAGGAACTACTGGATGATCTGAATGCCAGGATAGATGTAGAAGTTGGCAAAGTGTCGGCTTCGGTGTCAGATCTCTATGAAAATTCGCTGCATAACTATTGTAGCAATGGAAAGTTCTCAAATAACGATGATAAGTTTACTGGTTGGGGAAGGAGCAACACAACCCAGGTCACACAGACAACCTTTGACAGCAAGAGCTGTGCGAAGATTGAGAACACATCTTCGACATACAATATCTCCTGGTATCAGAGACCATGGGAGAAGCGTGGAGACATTACAGTTAGGTTTAAGGCGGCGTGTAATGCAGAAGACGCAGATACGGCAAGGATAAGATTAACGATTGACAGCAAAAACTTTTATACCAATGCAGGAGAGCTGAGTGACGAGTGGACGGAGTTCGAGTTTACATCTTATGCAACGCCGTCATATTTCTATACGTATTTTTATAACTATGTAGCAAATACGACCGTATATATCACGGACGTGGAGATTCTGGGATATATGTCTGCATACTCGGAATCTCAGTTGACGATTTTAAAAGATTCCATTGAATCCGAAGTGAAGAGAGCAATGGCGCAAGAAGGAACGTTATCTTCTTCTATCAAGCAAAATGCAGAGAGCATCACTTCAAAAGTAAGCAAGGGCGAAATGGGTTCTTACATCACACAGTATTACAACAACGTGATTATAGCTTTCAATAAAAACTCAAAATACGTGCAGATCAACCCAGGAGAAATTGCTATTTACAATTACGGAGTAGAGAACTCCAAGAAGCGTGCGGTATTCGATGAAACGGGTAATCACTTTTATAGAGATGGGTATTATGTCGGAGCGATTGGAACGAACCAGTGGTCAGGGAACAATGCTCATAAGGGATTAGTGTTCGATTTGGAACCGCAAGGAAAGTATATGGCATTTGCACAAAAAGCAAGTTCCTCAGCTACTTCCTATACTACGATGTTATGTTTCAGCCGTGCGAACAGTATCTACGATGAGTACGGAGTAAACCTGGGATGCAATTTGATTGGAAACTGGTATACGTTAAAAAATTTCAAAATTGGAAGCATATCAGCAGGAGGATATACGGCTTTTAGCGGAGCGATACCGATTGTGTGCGAGATAACAAACAATGGTAATAGTTGGACGTATTCTCATTTGAGAGTATACAACGGAATTATTGTCGGTTACTGGAATTAGGAGGTGAGAGCATGGAACTTATATTTCCGAAAGGCGAAGAACCTAAAAAAACAGCAAAAAACAGTGTAGCTATAGGAACTATCAAAAGAGAGCAGGAGGTAGAAGATGGAAGAGAGAAAGAAACCAACCAGACCGTTTAGCGTGATTTATGCAGATGCAAAACAAGCTCTGACAAGGCAGGTTGGAAATACGATGGCGGCTTACGGGCTGCCTATTTTTATGGCAGAGGGAATTTTGAGCGGAATCCTGGCTGAAATCCGAACCAATGCCGGAAATGAGCTGGCAGACGATACTGCAAGGTACGAGGAAGAACTGAAGGAGTATTACGAAGCCCAGATCAAAGAAAAAGAGGAGGCTTTTGAGAAAGAGAAAGCAGAACTGATCCGGACGTTCGAGGAGCCAGCTGTTCTGGAGGAAACAGAAGAACCGGAAATGACAGGAACAGAAGAGGCTCCATCTGAAGCCCCGGTGATTATTGAAACGAAGGAGATTGTCGAGGAAACGGAGGTGGACTAAATGGCAGATATTTCCCAGGAGATAGATCAGCTCAGAAATGCGGTCTATGGTGAAGAAGTAAGAGGTGCTTTTATCTCCTGTATGCAGAAAATCCATGAGGAGAACGAAAGCTACAATAGTATCAAAGAAAGTGTAGATGCTTCGGCGGCGGCAGTAAAGAAACAGGTCGATGCGATTGATACAAAATCTGTGGAAGTCCAGAAAGCGTTGCAGGATCTGGCTGCTTCCATTTCCAATGGCAAGAAACAGCAGACAGCACTTGAAGATGCTACCAAGAATGGAAAAACACAGCAGACAGCCACAGAGAAAGCTACAGGGGATTCTAAAATTCAGCAAGCCGCTACCGAAAAAGCTACGTCAGATAGTAAAACTCAGCAGGCGGCATTACAGAAGGTAGTAGATTCTGCAAAACAGATTGACTCAGCGATCCAGCAATCTGTAACGGCAGCGAATACAGCAGCCAACAATGCATCGGCAGCTACGAAATCTGCAACAGAAGCAACGTCTTTAGCAAATCAGTCGGCAGAAGCGGCTAAGACTGCGACAACAAATGCAAATGATGCTACAAAGAAAACAAATGCGGCAGTAAAAAATGCATCGGATGCTACAGAACAGGCTGCGCAGGCGACATCAGCAGCAAATGCGGCGACTGAAAATGCAAATCAGGCAACAGTAGCCGCCAAGGCAGCAACGCAGGAAGCACTGACGCAGGCGGAAGAGGCGAAACAGGCGGCAGCATCCGTAAGGGATGATTGCTATCCAATGATGTTCCGTAATTATGATGGAAGAACGTATTCTGTGTTTTTCGAGGATGCAGATGAAACAATGGTCTGCACTGGCACGAAAGAAGACGACAACGCAGATGTCGCAACACCGGTTCCGTCTACAAACGCAGTGAGGAATGAGAACCCCTATGATGAAATTCCACTGTTTAAACCGGTTGAGTGTAACGGTTATGCAGATGAAGATGGAGAGCTTCATATTACGGCAGTCAAAGGAGAACCAGAGTTCCGGACAGACGGAACAAAAGGAGATGTATGTATCGCCCTCAAAACAGGATACATTCGGACAATTATCGATACGGTTGGAATTATGGGACCACTTGGAAAGAAAGGTACAAAAATTTCGGTTACGGATTCGTGGAGAGAATCTGAGTATCCTGGATTTCCTTTCATCCCGTACACAGCAGCGATTAGACCAGATGGATCGGTAAGACCATATGTGTTGATCCCGAAGCACCAGGCTGTCAATTTTAATAGTTCGTATTATTCGCTTCCTGGATTCGCCCCGGCATACAATGCGTCACATAATGGACAGATTACAACCTTCCGGAAGCGTGGTGACCAGTATTGCGGAGAGACTTGCTCAGATGCAGAAATCTGGGAAACACTGTTCATGATCGTATTTGCAAATATGAACTCGCAGGCTGTCATGGTAGGATGTACAGGATTTGCCGACCAGTATATGGCGGCAGTTGCAGAAGAAAATGTTGAAAGAATCATTTTGACCAAAAAGCAGGCAGAATACTTTCCAATCGGATGCTGCGTATCTATTGGGGAGATGGGAAGCAGTACGAATAAAGACCGAGGTCAGTCTCATATGCATAATCTAGCAAATCGTGTCAAAGTAACGAAGATTGAGCCGCTGGATGATGATTCCGGAAATTACGCATTATATGTTGATAATGGAGGAGTGACGTTTAACACGTCTGCAACTACATGTATTTCGACTATGCCGTGGCATACCGGTTCAACGGATAAGGTCAAGGGAACTTGCGGATCGCCATACAGCAATACGAATGGAAAAGAGCCGTTCAAGTTCCTTGGTATCGAGTTTGCACTTGGACAGTATGTGGTGCGTTCTGACGTGATACTGAACGGTGTTTATGATGCAGAGGCAGACACGTACCAGCAGGAAATTTACACCTGTTACGATTGCAAGTATTTTGCTACCGCAATCAATGAGCATTACAAGAAACTGGGGTATGTGATTCCGGATTCCGGAAATGCATGGAAGTATATCAAAAACCTTGGTTTTGATGTCAACTTCCCACACATTAGGATGGCTTCGGAGTACGGTGGAGACAGTAATAAGCGATTTGGGGATGCGGTACATACAGGAACTCGTGCCAACGGCACAAGGGTGTTCCTGTCGCTCGGCAACCTGGGGTACGGGTCGCTTGCCGGGTTGCGGATTGCCTGTCTGTACGGTTGGCTCGGTTACGGCTACTGGGACGTTTCGGCTCGTCCTTCTCTCACTGGAAGACGAGGATCAGTCGTAGACTGGGCATCGTCTATGGGGGTGAATTTGGCGGCGTAGCCCCAAAGAGGGGATCGCCCCTTATAATTTTTTGTAACTAATAAATGTATGATATAGGGATTTACGGTATCCGGGGAGTTCCTGTCGCTCGGCAACCTGAGGAACAGGTCGAATGCCGGGTTGCGGATTGCCAATCTGAACAATTGGCTCGGTAACGGCAACTGGAACATCTCGGCTCGTCACTCTGAATAATTATTCGAGGTATGCCGTACTTCGCCGGACAGCATCTGAAACTGATCCGGCATGCTGAAAAGCATCCTGCACGTGTGCAAAATTGTCGAACCAGCACCGGGCAACCGGACTTCGTAACACAGTGGGTACGGAGTGGGCTTAGTAGTAAAACCGAAAGGTCTTGAGATTCAGAAGGAGTATTCAGAAATTTACATAGATGAAGACGTATTGTAAGAATGTAGATATCGAAGATATTTCGATGATGGAGCTGGCGATACGGAATTGCTTTAAGGGAAAGTGGAAACGCCGGGATATACGGAATCTGCTTTCCCGACATTGCGAGTATACGCCTGGGAAGATTCTAAAGCTCTTGAAAACTGGAAATAAGCATATGCTTGATGGAGCAGTGCACAATCTGGCACTGGAATTAAATAACAGATTGATGAATAGAGAATTGAGTTTGCCGCCGACCGTATCAAGGACAGTCATTGAAGGGGCAAAGCAGAAAGAAAGGAACTTAGAGATAGAATCGTATGAGCACCAGATATTTGACCATCTGGCAGACCTTGGGCTGCAGGAACTGTTTGAGAAGAAATTCGGAACATGGCAGTGTGCATCCATCAAAGGCAGAGGTCAGCTCTATACGAAGAAAGGAATTGAGAAGTGGATTCGGACAGATCCACAGGGGACGAAAGTGGCGATTCAGTGTGATGTCCGGAAATGCTATCAGAATATAGACATTGATGTGCTGATAGCAATGCTAGAAAGGGATATCCATAAGAATAAACCATTGCTGTGGTTGACAAGAAAACTGTTGTTGATAATGAAAGAGAAAGACAAAGGATTGTTTGTCGGTTCAGTTATCTCGAAAGACCTGGCAAATTATTATATGAGTTATCTGTATCACTATGCAGAAAGCAAATTGACCGTTACCAGAAGGTCACGCAGAAATGGTCCGGTCAAGGTCCGATTGTTGAGCCACCAGGCAATGTACATGGATGATGTGTTTCTGAGTGGCTCTAATCGGAAATATCTTATGATGGCATTCCGGAAAATACAGCAGTGCCTGGAAGAAAAACTGCATCTGGAATTTAAGGAATCGTGGAGGTTCTATTATGTCGAATATGAGGACAAGTATGGAGTGAGCCACGGTTGCCCGGCGGATCTGGCAGGATATGTGTACAAGAGAACCTGTACAGTGCTGAGAGATCATATCTTTTTAAAGGGCAGGAGAGCTTTTAAGAAAGTCAAAACCTACTTGATGAAAGGATATGAGGTAACCCAGAGGATGGCACAGAGAGCAGTATCTTATTACGGTTGGTTTAAGAATAGCAACCTGCATCAGTTCATGGAGAAATATGGAATTGAGGAATTACAGAAATATTGTAAAAGAAGACTGAGTTATCTCAGCAAAAGAAACAGAGCAAAGGAGGCATTGGCATGTTGACAGTAATATGCAGCACAGAACAAATTGAAAGCATGGAATATTACCTGCGAAGCTCCGGTGTAGCAGATGTGTTTCTGCGGAAGAACATCCAGAAGCAGGATACGGAAGACGGTGGAGACAACAAGGGAATCCAGTATACAGCAGATGAGGTGTATTTTGCAGTGACCGGCGAAAAAGCATCGAAGGAATCTATTGAGGAAGATTTCGACTATTGGTACAGCAAAGGCGAAGGGATTACGCAGGGAGAGCTGGCAGACAGATACAGTCTGGAAGAACTGCGTATGCAGGCTTACAGCAATGCGAGTGAGGCATGCGAGAAGACAATATATGCCGGGATTGATGTTGAAATCTCAACCGGCACAGAACATTTCAGTCTGACCGAGAAAGACCAGATCAACTTATTCGGCAAGAAAATGCAACTCTTAGCCGGTACAGAAAAGCTGGAATACCATGAGGATGGACAACCGTGTAAATATTTCTCAGCATCGGATATGCAGAATATCGTAGACCGGGCAATGTTTTTCGTGTCTTACAACACGACCTACTGCAATGCAATGAATATGTGGATCAAGTCGGCAGAGAAAGCAAGTGATCTGGAGCAAATCACATGGGGAGCTGAGATTCCGGAAGAGTTCCAGAATGAGGTTCTGAAAGACTACATGAAGATTCTGGCATCCGGAGGTATCGCATGAAAAGCATAATCAAATATCCGATGCTCTTTCTTTTCGGAGGGAGCATTTATTATTTGCTGGAGATTACCTTTCGAGGTTACTCATTCCCGGCAATGGTAGTCTGCGGAGGTTTATGCTTCGTCGTCTGCGGTGCGATCAACGAGAAGAACCGGTGTATGCCGCTGGTTCTGCAACAGTTGATTGCGGCGGCAGGAATCACAGCAATAGAATTTCTGTTCGGATTGATTCTGAACGTGTGGCTCGGACTGCATATGTGGGATTACAGCAATATGCCGGGAAACATTCTTGGTCAGATATGCCCTCAGTTCACAGTGCTGTGGTTCTTTTTGTCAGCACTTGGAATCTTCTTGGATGATTATATCCGGTGGGTGTTTTTTGGAGAGGAGAAGCCGCATTATCATTTGTTCCGGAAAAAGGAAGAGAGAAGAGAAAGAGAATGACAAAGCTACAGATTATTTCAAAGCTCTGGTCGGCAATCTATGACCTGGTATTTCTGGTCAAGGGAACACCGACAAAGAGCCTGGAAGAAATAGAGGCAGATCTTGACATTGTTGAGTATGCGTGCCGGAAGTATGCAGACTGTGACGATGATGAGATAACATTTGAGAGCAGAGGAGGGACAGCCTATGCGGATACGAGCAGAGCCACGGAAGTAGATTAGTTCTGAAAATCCGAAGTAAAATCAGAAAGGAGAAACCAATGCAGTTATTGATAGCTGCCGGTGTGCCATCTGCCATCGTAGCATTTTGTTTCTGGTTACTGGAAAGACGGATCCAGGAACGTGCAGAAGCGGAGAAAGACGAACGGGCACGCAGACAAAAAGAACAGGATGACAAAGAGAAGAACCGTGAGGAGTTACAGTACATGATGCTGAAAGCTCTTGACGGTTCTCTTTGTTTGTCGGAGGCAACAGCCAAAGCAGTACAGAGAATCCCGGATGCGAAGTGCAACGGGGACATGCACGCCGCATTAGACTATGAGCTGGAGCAGAAACATGATCTGGAGAACTTTCTGACAAGGCAGGGAGTAAACCATATCACAGGGGAATGAAATGGAAGGCTGTATTTGCCTCATATCCGCTCGTATAGCGGTTAGGCAATAATTTCCCCATTCAAACAATTAAAAACGATACAGGGAACTATCAAGAGATTACAAAGCATATTAGGAGGATTGATTCTATGGAATTATTGAATTTTTTAAACCAGGTGCCGATTCCGGTTCTGATCCTGGTGATCGCAGTGCTGGTCGTTATAACAGCAGTGGTCGTATATCAGTATGCGAAAGCGAAAGGACTGGAGGGCATCCGTAAAGAGGTGTACGAGCTGTTCCTGCACGCTGAACATATCTACAAAGAGTCCGGCCAGGGAGAACAGAAACTGAAATGGGTAGTACAGCAGGCAAGAGGATTGCTGCCTAAGTGGTTGCAGACGATCTTGTCAGAAGATGCACTGATGAAGATTATTGACTGGTGGTTCAAAGAAGTCAAAGACCTTTTGGATGATGGAAAGGTGAACGGCTCTCAGAACTGATAACAGAAGGGAGAGGGCACTATGGTCTATAAAATATTGATTGTATATCTGGTGGGGATTTTATTGTGCCAGCCGGTATATATCTGGGCTGTCCGGACGTTATGCCGGATGGAGGATGAAGACGAAGAACTTTATTGCCAGGACAACGGTATGTATTACGAGCCGAGAAAGCCGAACTATCCGCTGCTGATTGTTTTTCTGTTCCTGGCAGGAATCTTCTGGCCATTGGTGATTCTGTTTGCGGTGTTTGTTCCGCTGACTTTCGTACTGATGGATAAGATGGGACAGTTGCACCAAAATGATGATGAAGAAATAGATCCAGAAGAAGACACGTACTTATGACCGAGTGGGGAGAAATCCTCACTCTTTTTAAGTGAAGGAGTATTTACAAATGGCAATAGAACGGAATGAATATACAGACATTTTGTTTGATGGTCTGATCGCTGCTGGATGCACCGTATACGGAGCATGTGGAGCAATAGGGAATGTTTTTGCAGAATCTGGAGCGAATCCCCGGAATCTGGAAAATCTTTGTGAAAAGATGCTGGGGTATAAGTATACCGATGATACCTATACCGAAGCGGTAGACAGCGGAAAAATCACAAGAGAATTATTTCTGCATCCGCTGGGGGATTCCAGACAGTATGGCTATGGGTTCTGCCAGTGGACATCGGCAGGAAGGAAAGCCGGGTTGTACGATCTGGTGAAAGCCAGAGGTGTTTCCATTGGAGATGCAAAGACTCAGACAGAGTACATGCTGAGCGAATTGCAGAAGAGCTATAAGAGCGTCTGGAAGGTATTACAGACAGCGACCTCAGTACAGGAAGCGTCTGATATCTTTCTGGTTAAGTTCGAGGCTCCGACGAATACTGGTTCGGCAGTGAAGAAAGCAAGGGCTTCTTACGGGGAGCAGTATTTGAAAATTTACCAGAATCAGAAGAAGGAGGAAAACAAAGTGAGCAAAATTGAAAATGCAGTAGCAAGAGCCGAAGCGATTGCGCTGGACGATACCCACGGGTACGACCAGGTTGACCGTTGGGGCAACCCAAACTATGATTGTTCCGGGCTGGTTATCAATTGCCTGGAAAACGCCGGAATCCCAGCAAAACAGAAGGGTGCAACGTACACTGGTAATATGCCGGAAGTTCTGCCGAATATTGGATTTAAGAATGTGATCGCATCCGTGAATCTGTCAACCGGAAGCGGAATGAAGCGAGGAGATATTCTCCTTGGCAACGGTCATACAGCCTTCTATTGCGGAAATGGGAAGCTGGTGCATGCAAGTATCAATGAAAAAGGAACCACGACAGGAGGAAAGTCTGGAGATCAGACCGGTAGAGAGATCTGCATCCGGAGTTATTATAACAAGCCGTGGAAGTATGTTTACCGATATACTGGAGAGGTCAGCAATGCTGGCACAGTGAGCGTAAGGAATTATCTTCAGAAAGGAGATTCCGGAGATGCAGTAAAAGAGATGCAGAAGATGTTGATTGGCTGCGGATACTCTTGTGGCAAGTCCGGAGTGGATGGATCCTTCGGTGGAGATACCGAAAAAGCTCTGCTTGCATTCCAGGAATTCTATGCGTTAGAAGTGGATGGAAAATACGGACCGGCAAGTAAAGCTAAACTGACCTCTGTATACAATGGAAAGCAGAGTGCATCCGCACCAGAGGTTGCGAAGAGCCCTCAGTATGCAGTTGGAAAAGCATACACACTGCAAGTAGAATTGAAAGTACGTACTGGCCCTGGAACAAATTATGCTGCCAAGAAGCATTCGCAGCTTACGGCAGACGGACAGAAACACGATAAAGACAATGACGGTTGCCTAGATGCCGGTACAGTTATCACCTGTAAAAAGGTGAATGTAGTCGGTAACGATGTATGGATTAAGGCACCGTCCGGATGGATGGCTGGATATTACAAAGGACAGGTATTCATCAAGTAAGAAAGCTTTTAATGGCAAGGAACTAAGAAACTAAATACACCTCTTTTGGTCAAGGATAATATGTCACACACGCCCTGGGTATCTTCGGATGCCTGGGGCATTTTTTATTTGCTGAAAATGAGCGGTTCAGATAAAAGATTTTTTGTCAAGAAAAATAATGAACAAAAATGTAGAGCCACTTTTGACGAAAAGCGTCCCAGTGGATTAAAGAGAAAGTCTGCATACACTCCTTCACCAAAAGCAAAAGAGCCATAAAAAGCAAATTACAGCTTTCTATGGCATATCGGAATATTACAAAAGAGGTTACAAGTGTAATCAGTTTCTTCCTTATTATAAAGTGACTGAAAATGTGATGTCAGTAATGACATACGCAATGATTGAAAAATGACTTTTGAAACAGGAATTTTCTCTATCATTTGACATGAGTTAAAATCTTCATTGCCCGGAAGAATGTAAAAACATATCTGGACAAATGCGGTGAATGACCGGAAAAATGATATCACAATGACGGTGCTATATAATAAAATAAAAAATATAAATATTATATATAAATATATATGTGTGCTTTGTCACAAATGACGTCCCATTTTCAATCATTCATAGCTTCGTTTCTTATTGCTTCATAAAGACCAAAGTAGTCAACCTTCCTTGGATGAAGGGACAGCAAAGACTGGAAAGTAATTGTTTTCTGATTCGGGACCTTCTGGTCTAATGTCTTTGTTGCGATCACGTAAAAATCCCATGATGATAAATCAAGTATATTCTGTTCCCGACTCATCGCAGTCCAGACACAGAACACGTACACGTCTGAGTGCCGGCAGTATTGAGAATCGGCTGAGTAGTTGCCGGATAAGTCCAGCGATTTTGCAGGTGCTATTCGGAAAGAGATTCTTGCTGGATGCTCACTCTCCCAGGCTTGCATGTATGCGGAAGATTTAACTTCTACACGTATGCCGTCCGGACTGAGCAAATCGTATGCATCCATAGATACCCGAAAATTTGTTCGGGGGGGGTAATACCGGATTGATTATTCATTGCCTCCAGGACTATAAACTCTGCAAAAGCTCCACGGTTCACGTTCCGGATTAAGTCAGAGTAAGCCCATGACCAGAAATCCAGGACAGAGCTGCCAAGCTCTTTATCTTTAAAAGTCAGTTGTTCGCTGCCATCGTACATAAGACCACCTCACACGTTTTTTCTTAAGCATAGCAAAGCGAGTAACGAAAAACAATTACAAATTGTAAAAATATTGCTTGACTGTTCTGCGCTCATGAGTGCTACGATTACGCCACGAAAACAAAATACATTCAAAAAAGGAGAAGATATTATGAGATATAAAAAAGAAAACGACAACAGATACAGAGTAAATTTTATGATCGCAACAGAAAAGCTTATGGATCAGCTTACAGTTAAAGAGTTTATTTCTTACCTGGAAGAAAATGCAGAGTTTGAAGATGAAACCCATGAATATATTGACGGTAGAATAGTTACCTGCAAAGCATATGACTTGAAAGAAGAAAACAGCAATCTTCATAAAGAGTTTCTTGTAACAGAAGATGGCAGAGTATTCTACTGGAGAACTTTGATGGATAAAATTGAGCTTGTCGATGAAGACAAGAAGAAAAGTGAAAGAAGCGAAAAAGCAATTCGATCAAGAGCCAACAGAACAGAGAAAGCTACATACCGCAACAACCGGAATGAGCATAAATTCATAGATGTTGTTCACCATGGAGACGGTCATTACTACATGATCCAGTACATAAAGCATGAGCTTCCAGAAAGAACAGTTGTCAATTACATGGGAACCAGATGCGGACGCAAGCAGAAGTTCCGGATTGGGAAAGCAACACTCATTGGAATCCTGGAAGATTACACGAAAGTTGAGGAGGTATAGAGATGAACATTCATAAGAGCATCATGGAACTGAGTACCAAGGCAAAGATGCAACAGACAGTGGCATCAGCTTTGAAGATTCTGGACGAGTATGAGTTCCAGAGTGTAAACATCACAGAAGCGATTGAACTTCTGAAGAAGGAAGCAGAGAAACTTGACGGCGAGATTGAAGATCTCATGGATAGCGCAGCTGGTGGAAAATTAGATTTTGAGAAAGCGTTCGAGGAGGAATAGAGATGGCAAGATATAGAGAGTTCAGAAAGATTGATAGCGATATGGTAAGAAGCATGTGCATCAGAGAAAGTTATTACACCAGAGGAGATGTGGATGCGTACACGCATCTGCTGGTTGACCTTTGCGATTTCAAGAAAGAAATCACGATGGATGACCTGGAAGAGATCACGGAAGATATCCTGGAGCACTCAGATGGCAATAGCTTTTGCGGACAGTATGGCTGCTCAGAAGAGGAGCTGTTCCAGAGTACATTGTGGAAGCTGATTAACGAATGCTGCAAGACGTTCGTGGAAAGAATTTGATGGAGGTGAAAGCGGTGGAAAGACCAGAGATGTTGTATACGATCACAGTCGGACAGACCAGGCAGAAATACAGGGACAACATAAAAGCCCTGGACAACATTTCCTTATTGGTTTCAACCGGAAGTCTTGAGGAAATAAAAGAGATTGCCGGAGAGACCTATATCAATAGAGCGGTAACTGAGCTGCTGATCCAGCAGGAATACATCCGTGAGCGAGAGAAAGATAACTGGGGATGGGACAGAGGCGTTGTGGATTTTAGCAAGCAAGGGAGCTGTATATTAAACTGTAACAATAATGCTTGACTGCCTCCGAGCCAGCCTGCTACGATAACGATACGATAAATCATTACCACTGATTTATCGGAATCTACAGAAGGAGGACAGCCCAATGGGAAAGAAGAAACATCCGGAAACGGACAAAGAAAAAGAACTCTTGGAAAAGCGTTTGCTTAAAATGCAAATCGCCGCCACCATCACTGAAGTTATTGTTGGAGCAATAACTGGTATATCAGCGTTGGTAACGGCAATTGTTCATTGGTTCAAGTAGACTACATTTAGTAGCCGCTCAAAGGCTTGGGAGTTGTGGCTCCCTTGCCCTTTGAGTTTAGCATAAAGGAGGTTAGAAGTAAATGAAAAAATCTGAAATGAGAAATGAGATCCAGAAGACGAAAGCGAACACATTGCAGAAAGTTGGAAGATGGGCGTTGCTGCTTATGATGGTTGAGATTATTGCCTGGAATGTGAAGGGAATGAATCCGTTCCTCCTGGCGGCGATTCTGGCAACGTGTTTAGTAGAAGTGGCGGTCTGCATGATTACGCTGAAAGAGCTTGGGAAGCGGAATAGAGAAAGAAAGTAGAAAAAAGATTGCAGTCACTGAGGTGGCTGTAATTTTATGCCCGAAAACCGGGAGGAAGGAGAAAAAGATGGGAAGATTGAAACATTATCAGCATTGCGAAGTAATCATAGCTCCGGAGGGTAACGAAGCGGCATGCACGGTTGGTGGCTGTGAGGATGAAATGGTACACCAGGAGTTGAAGAAATGCAATTCCAGAAATGAGCTTGGAAAGCAGAACAATGGCAAGCGGTTTCTGACCGATAAAGAGATCAAAGCCTTGGTAGAACAGTTTGTGAAGGATGATGATATAATCGCACAGACCTATGAGGAGATTGCAAAGAGAAGAAAGGATAAGAACTTCCAGTACAGCCTCGTGAAGCAGGGAGTGTCAATGACAATCGTTTCCAGATTCTGCGACATGGGAATTGCAAGACCGAGTGCAATGAAACTGGCGATGGGAGTAGTGAATATCCTGTATGATCTGTATGTGGCAGAGTGCCAGGTAAAAGCGGAGACAGAGAATAAAGAAGAAAAGATTGTTGATGTAGTCGAGAAGTCAATTCAGGATCCAGCGGACAGTGAGAAAACGGAAATGTCGAAAGAGAATGTTCCTGGGATTCCGGAAAAGCTCCAGGAAGACGTGAAGAAGATTGTGGTATCTCCGAAAAGTATCACTCTGGAAGATGCCGTAATAGAGGCAGGAAAGATCAAGAGCCTCATGGAAATGATGGATAGCTATTATTACGATTATCTGTCACCGGATGCCAGCGAAAAGATGCAGTCGTTCTACTGTGTGTTTGATATTCTGAAGAAGAGATACGAAGAGTTTGAAGATGGTTTGCAGCACATTATCTACGGATAAAGCGTGGCTGTAATTTTTTTGCCAGAAAATGTAAAAACATTGCTTGACAAAGTAAGCAAATGTAGACTACGATAACGTCACGATAAACAATTACAAAACAAAGGAGGGCACGAAAGTGACAGTTAATGGGAGAAGAAGATTCGTGAGCAATACAGGAAAGAGATATTATGTGAGCGATATGTGCAAGCAGGATATCAGAGGAGAAGAAAAATACAACCTGGAAGTCGAGAAAGACGGCAGATCGAGATTGTGTTACGGTCCATTCCTGGAACTGCTGAAATTCAAGACCATTAAAGAAGCACAGAGATACGTGCTCTACAATGAAATTGCAATCGAGACAATGTGATAGGAAGGAGAAAAGCTATGTATGTAAGAAAGACAGTAGATACTTGGGTGCTGGAAGGAAATTATGGATACGGTTGGGAGTATATCTTGACAGAGTATACCAGAAAAGAAGGGCGGGAAAGACTTAGAGAGTACAGGGAGAATGAGCCGCAATATCCGGTAAGACTTATCAAGAAGAGAGAAAGAAAGGAGAATGTAGCATGAGTAACATTTCAAGATTAACACCGGAGCAGATTGAAGCTCTGGCAAAAGAGATCAGAGAGTACCTCCTGGACAATGGGATGTGGCAGGATGTAAATATCTATTTCAACGGCAAGAGATTCACGACACTTGACCCGAAGACAGGAAAGTACCATTACAACGACAGAGAGCATCTGATTGAGGAAGAAGACCAGGATCCGACCAATTACTTCGAGTATGTGAATCCAGATCATATCCTCAGTATGAGCTTTGAAGGACCAGCATGTGAGATGCTCTACTACGATGAATACCCGGCAATCAGAAGAGGCTTTGACAAGATTTTTGAAAAGTACGGATTGTATTATGAGTTCGGGCATCACTGGAACTTCAGCTGCTATTACATTTGAGAAAGGAGCAGAGAGATGGAAGAAACAAGATATGCAGATGTGTTTATTTATGTGCCATCAGTAAGAGAGATTGTAAGAATTGCTGAAGGGAACGGAACGAATCTGCTGGATGAAGACGAAGCGGAAGGCTATGTGGATTATATCTATTACGATCAGCATGAGTTAAGTTCCGGTATGCCGGAATGTGACGGAGGACAGGTAATGCTGACAGAGCTGTTCAGAGATAAGTTCAGCAGCACAGAAGATGCGATACCGGCGGTGCTGGATATGGCATATGGAAACAAGGATCTGAAGTATGTGATTTTAGGAGATGGAGGTATTACATGCAAGGTGTGAGAAACAGCAGACTGGATGAAGCGATTGAGCGCATGATCCGGATATGGGATGGGACGATTCACGGTCAGACGATCAAGAATATGTACGAGAATGGCACGGACTACGAAAGCATCTGTGATGTAGCTGGAATTGATTATGAAGATTACCTGGAGGAAGATACATATGGGTGGGAAGAGTAAGTGCACGAGAATGAAACCGATGTTGCTGACAAACAACCAGCGCAAATTGCACGGATTACCATTGCGAAGAAAAAAGAACAGCAAAAAGAGATTCTATACACGTTGCGAGGCTGACGAGACAATCACAGCATTTATTGATTATTGCAATCAGGAGTAGGAGGCAAGGACATGGCAAAGAAGAGAAAAACGCTCTGGGCGTACCTGGATGGAAAGAAACTGGTAGATGTAGTTCAAGCAGCACTGGATAACGATATGAGGGTAGATGACATGAAAGCGGCCTTGATTATTGCAAATCCAGACCACAAGGTAACGTTCAAAGTTAAAGAGGAGGCATAAAGGTGGAAGTGGAGAAGAGAACGCTTACGTTTGGGATAACTGGAGAGTTCATTACTCAGATTGCAAGAGAGTGGTTTTACTCTGGCGAAAAGAGTATTGAGAAGGTCATGGAGATTCTGAAAGACTGCATGACAGGTACGGATGCGTCAGAAGCCAAGATCCGGTGATATGCAGAAGATATTCTGCTTGGACGAGCTGCACTGAGAGGCAGTACAGCAGATGGCACGTATCGCCTGGAAATATATGAGCCAGGGGAAGAGAAGTCGTTACCACGAAGTATGAATATCTGGAAAATTCCGCAGTTAAGACGGGAAGCAGAGGAAAAACTGAAGGAAATGAATGAACAATTTTATGTTGCGATGGAGCATCTTCCAGAAAGTGAACAGCGAGCAGTGCGGAGAGAACTTGGGATGGAAACACGGGAAGACCGGGAGCAACAGCAGATTGATGAATTTTTAAAACGGATGATGGATGTTAAAGAGCATACTACCACAGATTATGGATGGCTGGAACCGGACGGCACTTTTCATGGAGTCGAGTGGGGAGAGCACCAGTGCTGGGCAGACAGATATGTGGAAGAAAATTTCCCGGAACAGTATGAAGAAATACTCGAAGCCGGGGACTGGCTTGTTGATAGAGGCTGGGTATTGCTTCACAACCCGTCACAGGGAGTTGCATTTGCAACAGGAAGCCTGGTAAGAGATATGACGAAAGCACAGAAAGAGTTCCTGTATGATTATTACACGGAGCGAGATTGCAAGAGAGAAGCGAATGAAATATGGGAGGAGTAAGTCATGGAGAAAATGGAGATCGTAGGAGAGATTAAGCATGAGAAGTCTGGGAAGAGAGTCGTTGTTACAGAGGAAGACGTGGACGATATCATGTGTTCGGCACTTGAAGGAGGCATTGTTTATTGGTGCAATGCAGCTAAGGTCCCGGCGGATAAGATGGTAGCATCCTGGGGACATGAGCAGATCGCCAGGGACGGAGAGCTGAAAATCCATGTTTGCGAACCGTTTGACGATGAAGACACAGAATGGTACACGCTGAACAAAGAAAAGTTTATGAAAGGACTTGAAATGTATTTGCAGAATCCTGGATACGAATGCCTTGAGGAAGACGCAAGCAACAAATGCTATACGATAGATACGACTTGTATTGATGCTGGATGTGCAGATACGATCATCCAGTATGCATTGTTCGGAGAGGAAGTCTTCGGATAATTTTTTTTACCAGATGGTAAGCAAATGCATACCGCAGGTTAAGAAGTTTATATTGAGGCATAACCGATTCCAAAAGAATGTACAGCATATATTTCTTCGGAACCGGTTGCATAGAAGCTTAAAAAAGAAAATAAAGACGGAAGGAGATAGAGAATGTCGTTAAATGAACAGCTGAAAAGATTGATTGAAGAGAACACCACGCAAGCAGAGGTGGCAAAGAAAATGGGAATTCACCGACAGACGCTGAATGATTCTCTTAGAAGAGATATGAGACTCACGAAGTTTGAGAAGATTGTCGATGCCCTGGGATATAAAGTTGTGTTCGTGAAGAAGTAGCATTGTGAGAACTCTCAAAAATTGAAAAAACTGTAAAAACATTGCTTGACAAAGTAAGCGTATGCATACTACGATAACGTCACGATAAACAATTACAAATCGCAAGGAGGAAACGATATGAAATTTACAAAGAAAATGGTTGAGGTTATTGAAAGACAGGTCGGCAGAAAGCTTACAGCAGACGAAGTTGAAAGAGGAGCAGTTAAAGAGACAGTCAAGACTTGGAACTCTTCAAAAGTCGTATCAATCAGAAGAGGGATGGACAAGAAATTACATATCGAAGGACAGTTTGTTGGTGATTCATATGTGTATCAGAGAGCAACATTCAATGCACCGGATAAGAAATTCGAGCAGGCAGTCAGAGCATAAGGGGTAAGCGAGGAGGAACAGATCAGATGATGTATTCAGAATTTTTGAAAGGAACCGGAGCACCGGAAAATTCAAAGACATATGAGCAGTTCTTGAAGATTGAGCAGATTTACATGGATTGCGATCACATGTCAAAAGAAAAAGCATATCGCCTGTGGAAAAGCACATACGGCAAGGAGGCTAAGCTGGCAAGAAAGGAAAGAGAAGAGAGAATCAACCGACTTGCAATGCCAGAAGAGCAGTACCAAGAACTTCCGGAGCCAGACCAGATCAGAATTGGGAATGAGTTGCATGAACTGTTTTGGAATGCTTATTACAACCGGGATAATTCCACTTGCCAGGTGAGCAAAGACAATATGTGCTTCATTGACCAGTTCGGAATCGTCTGGTTTGTAAAGAGAAGAGATGTTAGATGGTTCTGCTATGACTTATTCGCATACAGCGATGGAAAAGTTATTGATGCAAATTATTGTGAGAGATGAAAGGAGAAACGGACATGAGCAAAAAGAAATTTAACGAAGCGGAGTTTAAGGAGTTCTGCAAGGAAGCAATCCCACATATTGAGGCATTACAGAAGCTTCTGGAGGACAGAGACATGGAGAACCTGGGGAGCTTGAATTTTAGTGCAGACGGGTATGCATCGTTCAGCGTGTATGATAGTGGATGGGAGCTTTCGAGAATTAGAAAAGGTGAGTTCACCATGAGACATGAAATCGGATTGGAGGAGAAGTAAGATGGAAAGCTACAGAGAGTTGAGAGAAAGACAGCAGAAGGAGTTCAATGAGCTGCCGTTAGGTTTTGCGTTTTCGATGGAACAGTTCAGAGGAATGATGGAGAGATGGGGACTTGATCCGGAGAAGGACCAGGACAAGATTGTAAAACTTCCGGTTGGTGGATTTCTTCAGAAGAAAGACAGAGATCACTACCGTGAAGTTACTGAACGGCACTATGCTGAGCTGGAAGCAGCTAAGAAGTCAGATACGGACGGGACAGGATTCTTGTACCAGATGTTCCTGTATGAGCTGGACAACCATGAGTACGGATACACCGGGGATCTTGAGGATACGTTGGATTGCCTGGGATTGACCTGGGAGGAATTGAAAGCATCACCAACAATGCTGAAAGCTCTGGATAAGGCTTCGACAGAAATTAGAGAAAGAGAGGGATGTTAAAATGAACAAATTTATAATGGCGTGTGAATGCCCGATGTGCGGAAAAGTATGCAAGAGTGATGGTGTTACGGTGGATTTAACAGTTGAGGAGAATGTAGTCTCACTGAATAATTTCAGCTGTGAATCATGGCACTGTGATGACTGTGATATTGATTTTGGAACCTGTGAAGTAGAGAACATTATCGAAGCATTTTAAGAAGGAGAAGAGACAATGGCAAGAGAAGAGCTGAAGACAATCGAGGACTGGCAGAATAGCGGATGCAGAACCTGGGATGAATACTGCAAGTTTGGAGATCTGGTTGACCAGGAAGTGGCAGATTATTTTTTGAATATCCTGCCTCCGCAGACAATGAAAAGAGAATATTTCCAGGTTGGAGAGCCACACAGTTATGCTCGGAATCCAAAGACAGGAAAACCAAGTGACACATATGCTACGTTTGTAAGATATGGGAAAGAAATCTGGCAGTACAGAGGTAACTGTTGGACTGGCTTTACTATGCCGGCTGAAAAATTCAGAAAGTATGATTGCCTAAAAGATTTTCTGCGTGAAACCTACGAACTGGTATGCGAAGGAGTGTGTGTTATTAGACCTCATATCTTTTGTGAAGACGGATTTGAAATGAGCGTCCAGGCTGGAGATGGATTGTATTGTGAGCCACGGGTGAATCTGGAAAGCAGAGAATACGCAGCTTGCGAAGTCGGATATCCAAGTCAGAAAGAAGAGCTGTTGATGCCGTATATTGAAGATTCGACAGAACCGACAAAGACAGTGTACCCATATGTGCCAGTTGAAGTGATTGAGCAGGTGATTGAGAAACACGGTGGCTGGTTTGACGCCAGGATTCCATTTGCATAAAGGAGGCGAAGAGGTATGAAGAAATTCATGAAGAGCATGAAGAAATTCTTTAAGACGATGAAGAAGCTGGCAAAGTAGAGGAGAAGGAGCATGAACAAAGCAAAAAACATGACAACCGGGGCAGGATATCTGCTCCGGAGAGAAGATTACAAGAGAGTTAAGAAAATGGATCGGCAGCAATTTGAATCGTTCTGCAAGAATCTTTATATGACAGCATATGAAGAGGGCAGAAAGTCAGTTCCTGGGATTGATATCACGGAAGTTCAGAAAGCGATCAGCGAGACACCAGGTATCGGATCCAAAAGATTGCAGTCAATCATGGATAGTCTTAATAGTAAGTTCGGAGAGGAGAGTAAAGATGATTGATGGAATAAAGTTAGTACAGAATGAAAATGGAGAATTTGAAGAGTACGATGATACTTACGATGTTGTTATACACTGTGAATCAGCAGAAGAGCAGGAAAGAGCAATAAACATCTTGAAAGACAGGCAGTGGATTTCTGTAAGAGAGAGATTGCCGGAGTGCGGAGTGCCTGTAGCAGTTCTACTGCAGGGACAATATCCAGAAGATGTGATATACGAGGTGGCAGAGCTGGTTGATCTGTCTACGGATACGAAAATTCAAGGGAAGTATTGGTACAAGAAAGGATGTGGATACCTTCAGCACCCAGCGTATGTAGACGGGGGCGGCTGCTTCCCTGGATATGAAGTAATTGCCTGGATGTCGTTACCAGAACCGTACAGAAGAGAGGAGCAAGAGCATGAGACTGATTGACGCAGATATGCTGAAAAAGTATATGCTGAATAATGGGAAAGAAGTAGAAAGATTCTTGGGGTACATTGATGAACAGCCAACAGCTTATAATCCAGATGCAGTTGCCAAAGAATTGAGAAACTATGCGATTGAGTTTGAGGCGTTTGGGATATGTTCTGAGTATGTTGAACTGAGTCATGCTATTGAAATTGTAAAGAGAGGTCGAATAGGATGAGCAATAAGTTAGATGTTGATGACTTGATAAATTGGTTAAATCAGTCAGAGGATGAGGCAAAAGCAACAGTAGCAGAGAGCGGAGCAACAGCAGACCCGTTTTACGATGGAGTGCTGTCAGCAATCTTCCAGATTAGAGAGTACATCAAGAAGATGCGCAAGATAGATGACGCAGAAGGAAAGAGCGAAAAACAGTGGATTTCTGTAGACGAAAGACTTCCGGAAGACATTGACAGAAGATACTTCATGTGTTTGGTGGAGAACCACCTGGAAGATCCACCGATGTTTTGCCAGTACGAAGAAGAATATGGATTTGGCTTCTGGAAAGACATATATGATCCGGTAACACTTGGCTTTGTGGACTCTGAGTTTGAAACGATGGAAGATCTGAAATATGAAAAAGTTCTCTATTGGATGCCTATGATAGAGCCACCAAAGGAGGCGATGCAAGATGACTGAGCAAGAAAAGAGCGACCGGGAACAGTTAGAATATCTGAAGTGGTGGCAGGAACAGAAACAACGAAAGAGAAAGAAGAAAAATGTCTTCAGTAAGATTTTGCGAAGGGAGAAAAAAGAATGGACGGAAAAATTTTTAAGATAAGCGGTTACTTGGTGGATCCAGATGGAGAAAACATGCCAGTGCGGATCTTGGAGGATATCAGACATCTGAATGACATGATTGGTCGGCATGTGCATATCAAAGAGGCTGATATACTGAACTGGACAGACGAAAATCCACTGAACTATGAAAAATGCGATCTGGCAGAATGCGAGAAGTATTTCCCAGACAAGTACCCGGCTGGAATGAAACGTAAAGTGGAAGTTGGAAAAGCCTATAGACATTTCAAAGGGAAGATTGTTGAGGTGATAGCAATCAGCCAAGATACGGAATCGCCGGGACATTACCAGGTGGTTTATAAATGCGAGGACGGATCTATTTGGAGTAGACCGTATGGAATGTTTGTTAGCAAGGTTGATAAAGAAAAATATCCAGACGCAAAGCAGGAATATAGATTTGAGTAAGTATAAGGAGTATGGTTTTGAAAAGAAGCACTGATACGAGAAGAAGTCCAGCAGAGGTTCAGGCGAACTTGCAGAAGCATTATGGTGGTATGGCAGAACAGACACCGAGCCAGAAAGCAAAAGAAGAGTTTAAGCGTCCAGTGTATCAAGTTGCCAGGTTGATCCGGAAACAGGGAGAATGCCTGCGTGAAACACCGGATGAATGACTGCGGAGGCACGGAGTGGAGAAATTTGCGGATGTATGATTGACTGGACGCACAATTTGGGGTATTATAGATACAGTTTCCGATTACAAAAGTACGATTTAGATACGTTACTGTAGCAATCGGGGATGCCATGTATATTCATGATTAAATTAAGATTTGATAGAAAAAGAGATTTATAAAAAAGATGTTCTGTTCACTAAGAAACGTGGCAGAACATCTTTTTATTTTTGACTTGATTAAAACAAAAAGGAAATCATTTATTTAGCGGAGCAAATCACGATAGAATCCCGGATAAGAGATATTAACACAATCTGCATTGGTAATTTCTGTTTCACCGTCTGCAACCAGTCCGGCAACTGCAAAGGACATGGCAATACGGTGGTCGAGATGACTGTCTAAAACAGCACCATGAAGTGGTTTTCCTCCACGGATAATCATTCCATCCTCTGTGCCGGTAATATCACATCCC
>ERZ506896.527-NODE-527-length-28488-cov-5.250941_pt1 | contig 28488 bp, 29 predicted proteins | sample MGYA00513176_ERZ506896 | MGnify/ENA metagenome assembly ERZ506896
ACGTGTGCTCTTCCGATCTACTCTCTCATCAACTTATCAATCTGTTCTTTAAGTTCATCTCTGGTCATTTTTTCACCTCCCTCTGTTAGAACGGCATATTACAATGTCTGCAATAGTATGCCTTGCTATCTCTCATCTCATGACAATGAGGGCATTCAACCAAGTCCTCTTCTCCATCAGAGGTTCTCGTTCTATGAGTACAGCGAGAACAATAAATTGTACCTCCCTCGTCCCATAGAGTATTCTCATCTTCATTTCCACAATCTGCACATCTCATAACAATTACCTCCTACTTTTTGAATGGGCGAGAGAAAATCTTACCACCTTCTGAAACAAGTTCCTCCGCATGGTCAGAAACAAACTCTGCCACACTATGCCATTCTTTCTTGAAATGAAAAACCAACTTTCCGTCAATCAGCTTCGTCGGACAAGTATATGTTCTGCCTCCGGAAGTAATTTGACACCAATTCAAAATTTTGTTAATTCCTAAAACAAGCATTTCTTTTCCTCCATTCCTTACAGTTCGTATAAATCATCTAGAGAATCAAAGCCTCCAAAGAAAGCTATAGCCCTTGCAATAAATTCAGCCCCTTCTCTTCCATATGTAGCAATGTTTATTTCTCCAATATCACTTCCCTCTAAGAAAAATGGTGCTGTAAATTTTGAAAAGAAAACAGGTGTGTATTTTTCTCCAATTTCCTTAGCTGTATCACACTCTGAAAGAAAACAGAACAACTGTTCAACCACAGCCTGTACTGCTTCACTGTTAAAGTCAAGTGACTTCATTCTTGATAATATTTGATAGTAGGCATTTATCGTATATGTGTATTGCATTTCCTTATAATCCCCCATCAAATTTGCAAGAGACTCTAATCTGTCAATATCAATTTCAGAAAGTTCCTGTTCATTAGCATTCTGTGTTAATTCCATTGCATCTAAATAGGAAGCCGCTTTTGGTTCAATATAAAAGTTCCAATTTTCCCTTGAATACTCCATGAACTCGGAATACCTAATGCTACCCACTTCTTTAGTGGTTGGAACTCGACCTGTAAGCTTGATGGTTTTCGCAAATTCTATGAAATTTGTAATGTCATCTCGTTTTCTTTCAAGCTCAACAACTTTTTCTGAGATTGATTTATAAAAATCTGCTTCTGGATTATTCATGAGCTCGCGAATTTCTGCTAACGAGTACCCTACACCTTGAAGAAGTTTTATACTCCATATACGGTCAATATCTTCATCCGAATAATCTCGATATTTTCCACCTTTATTTGGTGGCATTAAACCAAGTCTTTCATAGTTACGTAATGCCTTACGCGAAATTCCAAGATGCTCTTCTACCCATTTAACTTTGTATCCCACTACACCACCTCCTGACACAATCCATTATAAAACATTGCCCTGATGGCAAAGCAATACTTTTTTGTGAATTATTTGTAAAAAAAATCCCTCCGAGGCAAAACTGCCTAAGAGGGTGAAAATACTTATTATTTGCTCGAAACCCCGAGTAATCGGGATAGGAAGTTACAATCAATTATAGAGCTCAACAATAATACAACAAAAGATAAAACCGTTAAGATATTACTAATCATAGACATCCCTCCTCGAATACTTGCTAATGTTATGTGTCCTCATTTATACAAGTTAGCATACACCATCACTGGTTCCGGAGCAGGACTTAATTATTATATCATTTTTTATTCCAATTTTCAATTAGCAACATATACGAAAAGACAGTGTACATATTATTCCACTTTTCTTTCTTGCATAGAATCCGACTAAGTGTGTCTATTCCATCGATACCATACTTGTCATAAATTAAGCCAATCGTCCATTGATTTAATTTATTCTTATTCACATGAAGTACCTTAGCATTAAATATCGACTTATTCTTCGCCAATACTAATAATCTGTCCTCAACTAATCTATCAATATTAATCGTCCTATAAGTACGTAAAATTCTGATTCCCGGATTATCAAGATTAAGGTTTTTTGGCTCCTGCAGATTTGTACTAATAAATGTAACATCATCAAATTGAGCTCCTGCAAAATCCACGCCTTTGAGATTACAATTAAAAAATACTACATTCTTTAATCGTGCATTTTTAAATGATGTTTCACGCATGTTGCAATTGAAATAATCCACTCCAATGATATTTGCATCTCGATAATTACAATCAGTCATAATAGAGGCCTGATACTTTACATTATAAAAACGTGCACTTACAAAGCAAAGCTTATGCATATTCGCTTTATAATTGTATTTATTCGAGATACCACTCATCTTTTTATTGCAGTGAGTCAAAGTGAAAAATACAGGTTTCCCCATTTTTGCTCTTATAGAGTTTCTGTTAAACATACGCTTTCTTCTTTTTGCTACTCTTTTTTTCTTTGCTCTCCCCAACGGTATCTTCCTCCTTCCATATCATCTATTCCACTGCCAAGTCTGCCTCTTAGTATCGAGTGGCTTAAACTGCGGTCGGCTCTGGCAACAATCCCGGTGCCACAACCTCTGACATCTAATCCACAGCCTAAACCCTACCGCTATTCTCCGGTTACTCAATTTCTCTCCAGTCAGACCGAAAAGTAGATATGTTTCCATACAAGAAAACCGAGCTTTCCGCAAGGCTTCTTACGATGATACTAACCTTACAAAAAGCCCGGAAATACGCCACTTTTTAGCCTTTATTTATCTTTTCTTGACAGCAAACAGACCGTCTCCACATGAACTGTATTTGAGAACTGTTCCACATCTGTTACCCGCATAACCTCTCTGCTGCCTCAAACACTTCCAAATATCTCGCAAGACTTATCACTTATCCGTAACTCCCCTGCTTTAAATTGTATTCTTTATTGCTTTGTATAGAAATTCAACTGATTGTCTATGTCCCGTCCAGCATACATTACTCTAAGTATTGTTACAACTTTTTTATCACTATTTGGAATATATAGTATCACATAATTATCTACTGGTAATATATGAAGTTCACGACTTTTCCATGGTTCTTTTTCATATTTTCGATAACGCTTCGGCATCGCATCAAGACTTAATATCTGTTCTTCTAGACGATCAAGTTGTCCGATTGCATTTTCTGGTGATTGTAATTCAAAAGCAATATATTCAAAAATTTCTCTCAAATCACGTTCTGCCTGTTCAGATACTTCTACTTCATATATCATAAGCCATAATCCTTGCGAATATCAACAAAAGCTTTCTTCGCATTTTTTGTCCGTCTATCATGCATATCTGCATATCCTTTCTCCAATTCTTCATTGAATTCTACTTCTGATAATGTGCTGATATCAACAGGTCTAGCGGATGGTATTTTTACTTCAAATGGAAGTCCTCTCTGTAAGATAATCTGTTTATAAAACATATTGATTGCACTAGAAGCAGGAATACCAAGTGCAGATAAAATACTTTCTGCTTTTTCTTTGACTTCTGGTTCAATCCTTGCATATAAATTTGCTGATTTTGTAGCCATATAAAACATCTCCTTTCGTGAGTAGTTTTTCTATCTATTTTTATTATATGTAAATGTCCGCACTATAGCAATACTAATTTTATCTTTCCGTTTTCCAATAGCTTTTATATCACCATTCCTTGAACTTATTCTATATTGCCATTTACATTTTGGGGAATATATCTGTATGACAAATTAACACCTATTATAAATTAAATGAATATTTTGTTTAGAATTTTCTGGTTAATTCTAATTAATTTATCATTTTACTTTGTAAACTGATTTCTTAATGTCCCTGGGACCTCTCTGTATATTCATTTTCCTTTGTATATTCTGAAATTCTGTGAAAATCAAAATTAGGATATAATTCATCAACAAATTTTACATATGGTAAATTACGCATATTATTTGGACAAACACTTTTACATAAAAATAAAATCTCATCAGACCTAATGGACTTTCAATAATTGGATTAGGAGAATCTGATAAATCGTTTAGGCTTTTATTTGCTTGATGACGATAATCATATAATAATGGATATGAAATACCAATATATGCCACTCTTTTTTTCATAATTATATTCTTCCTTTTTCTGCTACGCACAATCTCTTAATGTCTGGGAATCCTAATTGTGTACACCTCCTTTGTGGGAACTTGAACTTTTGCGAAAAACTTTTATTACTATCAATACACATAATATAATCCACAGTGTAACGCTTAATTTTTCCATTGATATAGAATCAACATTTTTTAACGTACATTGCAAGGTTTTTTGTAAAATTTTCAAGGCTTCATAAATAGAAGGCAAGCCAAATACCAATGTAAATATGAAACTTCCTATAGAAATAAAATTCAACAAATTATCACTTCTATATTGTTGATCTCCTTTCAATATATTATCCAATGCTATTTGGTTTGATTCATTTATTGATGCGTTACAATATAATGGCATTTTTTCTTCCATTTCTGAAATTTGTTCTATTACAGAACCATAACAGGTTCTTTGTAATTCATTTATAAATAATATATTTTGATAATACTCTCTTCTAATTTTATATAATTCTTTTGTTGTATACAGTTTATTATAAATATTATTTAATTCATTTGATTTTTTTAACATAATAATTAAAATCGACATTTCAATATTAACATTTATATTACTAGCTAATTCACTACATATGTACATATAATCATTATTATCTAAAGTTTCAACATTTTTTTCTTTTTTAAATTGTTGTAAATAAAACGTTTGCAAATTTTTATCAATTACTGAAAGCACACCTCCATTATTTTTCAATATATATTTTATTCCATGTTGTTGTTTTAAACTAAATTTTTTAATATATTCTACTGCATCTTTAGAATAGGACGTATATGGATAATCAGGTACTGGTGCACAAACAATTCTAAAGAATTCTTCTTGAATATCTTTCGATATATGATTTAATTGTTTAGGAATACCATCATAATCAACCAAAATAAGATTATTAAAAGAATCATCATATTTTATAATTTCCAATTTCTTATTTTCAAATAATTTTTCTAAATAATAAGAGTACAACTCTGATAGTTTTACATTTTTATCTATGTCCATATTTTTCCAACAATTATCAATTTCTATCACTAATGAATCAATATTATATTCCTTAAATGATTTAGTATTTATATTTATTAATGGAAAATTTAACTTTAATAATCCCATTTTATTTCTGAAAATAATAATCATAGCTTGTATCCATATTATTTCACCACTGATTAATTTCATCTTAAACGGTATCAATGGAATCCTGCTTTGATATTCCAAAAATGACTTTCCACAAATTCGAGAACACACTTCTAATTCTTTTTGTATTCTTAGATCACGTTCTTGAAGAGCTTCCAATTCCATATTTGTAATTTTTGTAAAAACTGATGATTCACTTTCTGTTATCTCTATTTTAATATTATCACCATTCAACTCATACCATTGTTGATTCTTATTTTCAGTATTATATATATAATTTGTTTCTGGATTTGTAACATTTATTTTTATTTTATCTCCATGACTTTCAAATAAATTTTGTATCTCTTCAGCTGTTTCAGCCAAAGAGCTTCCCATATCATCTAAAATTTTTTGATGATAATCATCATTATACCCTACTTTACTTTGATATATAATATCACAAAGTTCTGAAAATTGTAATTTAGTATTAAACTTAATAGGATAATACATATGTAATTCACCATATTTTATAACATCAATGTTTTTTCTTTTTTTCATCTCCAAATTCTCCCTTGTATTTTTATAAGCCATTAAGACTCTTTACCCCTTATGAACTCTTTTTGTTTGAAGTTGTGTATTTACTATAATATTATCTCAATCTCTGATTTCTTAATGTCCCTGGGACCTTAAGAATTTCAAAGATCGTCTTATTTATCGAATTGATGAAGAAAATATTTATATTCTTTCTTGCAGATATCATTACGGAGATCATTAAATCCAAGGGTAGACTGTCTAATATAGTCTACCCTTTTGCTCCATAAAACTATGTTTTGTAGAAAAGTAATGCAAAAAATTTATAATCTACTGCATCTGCTCCTGCACCAACAACAATAACTTCACTATAATCTGATGACAGGACATGATTCGTATCATATAACAACATTATGCTCTTTTGCAATTATTTCAACGATACCTACCTCTGGACAGGCATCTGCATCAACAAATATCTGCACTAGTTCCTCTTCATTTCTTTTTGAATCCATGTCATAATTACATCTACAAGATATCCCTGCTGTACTTGGCTTAGTTCTTTTCCCGGTTGCATTTTATGCCACTTCCGGATGCACTCTCTGCAACATGTTGCCGTTGCATGCTGGGCAATAAATACCGGATGACCACGCATTGGTGTCTGCTTGCCATCATTTACTATATATGCCGAAACGACATTGATACTAAATCTCAATGTCGTCTCTCATCAAATTACTTTTTAATTTGTATATAATTTGTATAAAATAAAATTTATGACTTGCATTTTATGCTGCTGGAATCTTATTTAACATATTAACCTTATCTATGAATTCTTTCATATCTTCAATATACTCATAAGGTGCATATTCTGAATATATATTCGGATCATCTAAAATAACAATCTGTACTCCTTCAGCTCTTAATGCTTCTAAAGTTCCTGGCAAACATCTTGCCTCATTAAGTGTTTTGCATCTATATGCTATACATCCTTGTTGATCAAAAATTTTCGCTACTACATATATTGATTTATCAATCATTTCTTTTTCCCTCCATTTCTTTTAAATTTTTCAAAAATTCTTCTTTATTCTTTATTTTTCCATCTACATATTTTCTATACAATTGGTACCCTATTTCTGGATTTTTATATTTATATACATATTGATGACTCCATATGTTAAATAAATAATCCTTTCCGCACCAAAGTTGTATTTCAATTGGATACGCCATATTATCTCTTTGATAATATAAATGAATTGCTCTATATCCGTCATTTATCTTCTTTCCGTTTCGTAAATCTACTACACGAAAATAATCCGGATATTCACGAGGGTATTCTTCAAATTTTAGACGAAATCCTAATATGTCATTAAAACATTGTTTAAACCCTCCACCTGTTTTAAGAGTCTTTTCATACTTCCTTTTAATAGAATCTTCACTTTTAAAACGAGATCCAATAAGATTTTCTTGAAATATTGTATCTATATAGCTTGCCCTATATTTTTCTATATCATCTAAAATTATCGGTAATGGTGTCTTTCGAAGTGAAATCTGCTTTAAACTTCTTCCTAATGTTGAATGATATGATAAAATATCTAATACTTCTTTCGAAATAAATTGATTCACCTATTTCACCTCCATATATTTTAACATTATATTATTTCTATTGTATACGTGTTTAATTTTCTTTTAATGCTATTCTAGCATATTCATATATTTTCTACAATGAAAAAGCCACTGTAAATATTACAATGACTTTTCTGTATTTTTATTTGGATGTCTTTTACAACGAATATAATTTAAATGGGTATTTTGTTTATAATTTTTCGTTTTATTATGATTAATTTATCATTTTACTTTGTAAACTGATTTCTTAATGTCCCTGGGACCTTAATTAGTATATTTCATATCGCTCAAAGACTTTATCTCTTTTGTTTTCAAAAGTACTGCTGGCTTTCATTCCGCAAAGCTTTACCATCTCTGAAGTCGAATAATCAGCAAGCCTTCTTTTTTTCTGCTTTGGCACAAAATCCCTCCTTTCTAAGAATAAGTATTTTACCCAAAGTCATATATTAAGCTGAAAATTTACCATATCAGAGAGCGACGTAATATTCTCATCCAAGATCAGTTTTTCTTCTTTTATTTTTACTCTTCCATTCGCCGAAGAAAGACTTTCATGTGTTTTACATAAACAATCGAATAAAGCTTTTATTTTATCTTTATCTATTCTTGAAAGATAATAAATTGAGAAAATTGTAAAATCTCCCCACAACGAGGCAATTATGCCATAATCACTTTCTGCGAATCGAGTTACTATATTTTCAAATAAAAGATTCCATGTATTATCATTGAACATTTCATAATAACGTTCAAATACATCGCTAATTCCGCTGCCTATATAACCATACTTGCTTTCAGATAGAATAAATTTAACAACACATCTATTTACATATTCTTCCATGTGTTTTTGAGCGATAATATCTCCTGACTCCATAATCAGCTTATGTAATCCGATTTCTCTTTTATCTATTTGTGTAAGAATTACTCCTTCCGCCTTTTCATTATATCCATCTTCTTTTAAAAGATTGATAATTTCGAGATTATAGTCCCTTCCTGTTTCTACAGAGAAATCTTTATGTTCCGCTTTATCATACAATCCTTTTGCCATAAGCTTTTCCCGAATTTCAGAACTTGAAATGCGAGAAATAATTTCATAATTGTAACTTCTTAAGGTTTCCAATCGATTGTATTCTCTATCATTCTCTATATACTCTTTAATCCATGAATTTGTAAGTCTGTATAACGCAATTAATTCAGAATCATCAGAAATCAAATCTATATTGCAATATAGAGAATCAAGAACTTTCATTCTCCAATAAACTAAATCTTTAGGAGTATTTTTTAGTTCAAATAATGCATTACAGTACTTGTACCCCAATTTAACGGCATCCTCTAGCAACTCTCGGTCAACTTCACTTGAAAACCTATTATCACCAATAGAATCCGCTAAATTTGAAACGGAAAACAGTCTCATGCCATAACAGCATAATTTTTCTTCATTCAGAGGAAGTTTTTTATAACAATCAAGTAAACCATTTAACGAATAGTCTTTTCTTCCCACATAGCCAAACATTCTATATTTCTGTTTTTCACGTACTTCCTCTATAAACTTGTTTTCTCCAAAGTATTCTAATGCAGGTATCATGTTTTTACATAAATCTTCCATCTCATCATATTCTGATCTCCAAGCCACTCCATCTTCGCCACACCAATATTCTGCAACTTTTAGAAAATCAGCATGCGCATTTGATATACAGAACAACTTGTTAAACTCCGGAATAAATCGAGTCTTATCCCATTCCAAACATTGAACAACCGCTTTACAAATAGTATCGATAATTCCTGCCTTGGGATTATGCTCGGAAAAGCTCACCAATACTTTACGTAAAAATCTCATAACAGTATATCCATTACAATCATGAGCAGATCCAGCACCGTACTTATCCGCAAAATAAATCAATGAAAAGATATCATCTTTAGATAATACATCATTTCTGTCCACCGAATAAAATTGTTCACTAACATGCTTTGCAATATCATACTGTGCTAATGCTGGTTTATAACCTCTTTGTGATTCACCATTATGAGTTAGATTCAATATTTCTTTATAACATTTTTCAACTAACGATTCCTCAATCCTACCAAACAGGCACAAGTTAGCCTTAATCAAAGAAATTATTCTTAAATCTTCGTATTTATAATCTCTATCTATTTTTATAATATCACTTAAATGGTTGCCAATATATTCTATCCCAGCTTCGCATTTATATGAGTTTAACAGTCCATATGTGCAAATCTCTATAATTATTTCTATAGATGCAGACATTCCTAAAAGAATATTCAACAATTCGTCAAATGATTCTTTTTCAAGATTCTTTTCTTCTGTAATCTGATGAATATATGCATACAATGAATCTGGATTATACCATTTAAAAGTGAATGTTTGCCTGATATCTTCTTTTGATGTAATACTTACACTGGCATCTAACCATCCATCTACAAAATAAACATAATCGTTAGAATTTCCAGTAAGAGCATCCATATAATCTGCACCATAGCATCGAAATATATATCCTGCCTTAACAAGCGTTTCTTTGTTTAGTTCCCCGCTTAACAATGCCTCTATATTATATCCACTGAGGTATTCATCGAAAAGTTTATGTCCTCGTTCAAATCCAGCCTTAGCAGCAAAATCAATATCTAAAATGATTTGCTCTATATCATTTTTAACATTCAAACAATATTTTTCCGCTTTAGTCTTTTTGTTGATACTTTGTGCTTCAAAATAATCCGATTCTTTTGCATAATACTGTATGCAATTTGCATACTGTGCCAAACAAAGAGACACTGCACTTGAATGTATGCATACTTCTTCAAGATTATCCATTGGCAATTGGTGCGCTAGTATAAACTGCTGAAGTATCCTATCAAACGATATCCCATATAATGCTGAATCCATTACATATTCAACATCAATCAGTTTCAACACCTCATCAGTGGCCTTACAAGATACTAGTAAATTAAAAGAGATATCATATCGATATTTCCATAATTCTCTATCCTGTTTAATTCGATTAATTATTGATTCGGTAATTCCTTTTATATTTGAATTGTGAATAATTGCATTCTGTAAAAAAAGCCTTACATCATTATGAAAAGCGAAGTATCTATCGCCTTCACATACAATAATTGGATATAAGCCATTTAAAACAAACGCCGCCTCATCGTGTTCAACTCCACACATTTGAGCCACATCATAAGCGTTAATACGTTTACTTGAAAACGCCATAATTGCCTCAATTTTGTATAGCAAAAGGCTTTTTTCCTGCGAACTAATAATCCATTCGTAATATTTATCAATTTGTTTATTTAAAAACCTACTATTTAGTTCCTTCTCTATTGCCTCGAAGGAAAGTGGCAATACCATTTTCTTCAATTCCAGAATTGCAAATATTATATTAAGAACATTGTTCCCAATAACTGAAATAACGGTTTTCGCCAAGTTTTCCATATCGACTGTATTCTCTGCTACACCGCTTTGCTCTAATAATATAACAACATCATCTGTATCCAAAGCCGGCATGCTGTAATATGTAATACCTTTATTATCTTTCATCCAAGACGGATAACCATCATTTATAGGCTGTCCGACCAAGACAAAATAAAAATCATCCCCGATTTCCTCTGGTCTTGGCAATTGGGATAAAAATGAATTTCGTGCATCTTTTGATCTTGCAGCATGATCTAATCCATCTATAAAAAAGTAGCAAGGCCTTCCTTTACATTTTGCATATTCCGGTAGGAAATGTATTACCGTTTCCCGCATTTCAGAAACAGACATAAATTGGTATATAAGTGGAAACTTTACAACAGATAATAAATTATTCTCTTCAAATTTTTTCTTAAGCTGTACGAGAATACTTCTCCACAAAATATTACCCAAATAAAAGCCTTCATCATCACTATATGAACCATCTACTTTATTTACTGGGAGATATGTGTAAAATCTAAAATCAACTATAGACTCATTCATCTGTGATAAATAACTTATAAAATTTGTTTTTCCACAGCCCGGTAATCCTTCTAAGAATATGATATGATTACTATTCTTTTTAATGTCATCTATAAAGGTCTCCCCAAACCGTTGTCGAGAAGGAAGTATCGGTTTTTCTGGACATAGTTCATATGAAGGAACATCCGGCTCGGTATAGCATAATGCTCCATATACATTTTCTCTTGTTATTTCCTGCTTCTCTCTTCTTGATGTTGCCCATATATTCAATTTAGAAAGAAGACTATTTAAGCAAAAATCTATCGCATCACTATTATCTGTTCCTAGTATTTCGCCAATCTTCACACGTATTTTTTCTTCCACATCAGCAAGACACGACTCTTTTCTAAAAGAGAAAATTTTAGTGAAACACGCCGCCTCATTAGAATCTAAATTTATCTCCAAATTTTCTCTGTACCATTCGATAGCCTTCTGCTCATTAGGCTTTGCCGAAGTATAATTATAATTATCTTGTAAGCATGGAAACACCTTGGAAATAAAGTCATCCATTGAACACTTTCCATCTGTTTCCTGCGGACCCCATTTTTTATTTGTTACAATTTGAATACCTTTAAAATTATAATTATCTTTATTATTCTTCCATTCTAAAGCCAACTCATTCAGTAAAGGCTTTTTCCCAGAAGCTAAAAAAGAATATGTGAAATTAGCATCTTCATCTGTATGTTTTACTTGAATATTTAAAATGCTTTTATCACTATAATTTACTACGACATCATCTAATGCCTGAAAATCAGTTGATTGAAGTATTACTGATTCAATTGATGTATCTTGTAGCATATTCAAGCATTCTAGTATTCCAATTTCCCATTCAAACCAATAAGGTGTACCTATTCCCGAATTATACATGTTCTCCCTCTATTCTTTTCAAAACGTAATTACATAATTGATAACAATACGTCTCAACTTCTTCTGTAGACATATTTATATGGTATCCATTCACAAGCGAATCAAATAAATAGTTTATCTCTTCGTAATAATCCTTATTATAAAATTCAACTCCAAATAATTTATTCAAGCCTCGTACCATTTGAGATAATTCTTTATAATTTACTGGAAGGACATAATCGATTTTGTCATCAATAATCTTCTTCATCAGCCTCTCATTTCCTATTATTTTTGAGGCTATATTTATAAAATCTCCACAAGTTTCAAAAACATTCCAATCACACATGAACTGCCAACGAAAAAAGAAAGGACTCCATACCTCTGCTGGTTCGATCTTTATATTATATGGCACCAATTCCTTCTTTAATTCATCCTCTATGCAATTATAAGTTCCTTCCAATATGGCTATATCATTTTTTCTCACATCAATCGGATAATAAACGCCCTTATCATCGCATATTATGTAACCAATTATTCTGTAATATTTTTCAATGACATTTATAGCATCTCTTGTAAAAAAAACAGATCCTACAACTAAATCATCATTATAATTTGAGGTGTCTAATTCCCTAAAACAATGCTTAAAATCATCAAAAACTAATATTGAATCCATATAAATTACCTTCTTTGTTGTACTTATTTATAATAAATTGCCCAGCCTGTTATAGGCTGGACATAAGTAAGTTTTTATGATAACTAAAAAACAGCTTTCAACCGATACTTCTTTGATATCTAATTAAAAGAAATTGTGTTATATCAACTTGTCACAACCATTTTTCACAATCACTTTGATTCTATTTCATACTTCTTAAAAAGTTCGGGACATTCCTTTTTATATCTCTCAGTTGGTGATAAACCACCTTCATCCGGCAACAATCCTTCTCCACTGCTAACAGAATGGGGCAAATACTTGCATTTAAAATATACTGTCGGATATGTGTAAATAATACTCATATTTCCAAACAGTTCTTTCATTAGGTAAATTTCAATAATATAAAGTGAAGCCAATGCTAATACTGCATTTTCAAATGTTGCATTTTTTATAGATTCCTTTTCGTCATGCTTTATCGAATTATATGCAAACCACCAGTCCAAGCCTTCTACTTTTACATTCTTTCCATTATCAATACGTGTCGTCTTCCAATCATGTAAAGGTGTATTAATCCAAAAAGGTGTACTTACTTCAAAATCAATAATTTTAGGGAATACTCCTAGTATTGTTTCGCTTATATCTCCTATCCTCTTGGTTTTTACTCCCTTAGCACTACATAAGGCCTTACTCATTATTTCAAATTCAGAGGCTGCTAAAACAATTATTTGTTTAAAAATATCAGAGTATACTTTTCCATGTACAAGTTCTCTTATTCCATCATGTTCTTGCAAACCATGGTCTATATAATGCTTTGTATCATCCAATCGTTCAGCAAGGGAACAAAAATAATTCCAATGCTGTATAAGTTCAATTTGCTCCATACATTCTTTTCTGCTTTCTAGTTTTGAAAGCATTCCCCCATTCTCTATGATTTCTAATTCTTGTTATATCCAAATTGTCGAGTCATTAAGAGCTCTTTCCACCAGGATTCCCTCTCTAATATCGCATCATCATCTGTTGTACTTTTATATATTTCCAAGATGCTATATCTGAAATTCTTCTGGATATATTCAAAATCCAAACTCTTCAACTCAATATTTCCACCATTTCCATTGGCTATGTAATCCTTCCATCTTCCCCAAATCATATTTTCACCTGTTGCAGAGCCAACATATTTCTTTCCATTTGAAGAATCCGTAATATAACATGTTTATTTCATCTCAATATTTTTCACGCAGGAATGTAAACTGCTCATCATTCTTTATTACTTCCAATAGCCCTTTATGACAGTTATCCATTATTATCAGTTACCACTCGTACCGTTTCCTAGGAAAACCTAATCCATGTATTCCTATTTCTTCACAAATTGAAGATAATATCTTTAATATTTCTTCCCTTGTTGAATCAAACCATATTGCCAAATCTCTGTCATAGAAACAATACATCACATCATCTTCTCCATATAATGAATATGCTCCAGTGTCTTTTGCAATTTTTAATCGTTTTCTTAGTGCAACCAACATATCACAAATTGTATTAAGCTTCTCCCGCCACTCTATATTTACAACAGACGATTTTCCGTCTGCTTTTTTTAAGATACTTCCGTCTCTGGTTCTAAGAACTCCCGTATTTAAAGCGATAATAGTATCCTCAATAGCCTTATCAAAATCTTCCATTCTTCCTTCTTGATATATTCTATCCTGAAATGCTGGACGATCAAAACATTGCACAAAGAACTTTATAAGTTCTTTATCTTCATGTTGCTCCTCTGCTGTTGCTTCTTCCAAATCAAGAACTGCCATTTGCTCTGAAATTTCCTTCCATTTTTTCAATTTAGCAATCGTATATCTATTCACATCTGAATCTATTAATTTTGAACACGACTGGCATAACCATATTCCATTTTCTGCTGATGCTCTCTCTTGAGACGTTATGTTCTCATCATACCTTGGTCCGCCTTTAGAAGCTGCTGTAATATGAGATGCAACTCCAATATTTATGATATTCTCTTTTCCTGTTCCTGTTCCTGCTCCACGAGTTGCTTTTCTACAATTAGGATTACTGCATTTCCATCCAACTCTATTAGCTAACAAATCCTTTGTTCTTTGTGAAAAATCATCTCTCATATAATTTTACCTCCACCTTACACTTTATCATCTTTAAATTTTCTATAATCAACGAAAAGCTCCCGAAAGAGCTTTCCATTACCTTAAATTCCTTATAAAACTTGAAACAGTCTTAAGTTAACTATAAGTCTAGCGGCATATCAAAGTTTTTTAGAGGTGTCAATGGCTCAAATAACTTTTTTATTTCTTCACTATCTGTAGTCGTTATATTAAATCCATGTTTTTCCATTAATTCGTTCTCCTCTTCAAATCTGCGATTTAAATACACATCTATAGCACTACTTATATCTTGTGGATTAACTACAATCGATTTCCGAGCTTGTAAATTATCTAAATAAAAATTATAATAATTTTGTTTCCTAATTACTTGTTTCTCAGTATTTTTTAGAATACATTTCTTTGGTATTAAATATGTATTAATAGAATTCTCTAAATCCATATATAATTCTTCATTATTCAAAACTAAATGATAATTCTGAAACCAATATTTTTCATCTGTAAATGTTTTTAATTGAGAATACTGATCTTCTGAAAACATATCTGATTGTATATAATAAGAAATAAGTAACTGATTTTCTGTCTTTAACACAAGATCACTTGTATCATCTAAAATATCATTTAAGTTCAATATAATTATGGCATAATAATAATACAATTGAATATCATGATGTTGATTTTTTAAACTTTCTTTAAATCTCACTTCAAAAAATTTTTTTATCTTTTCCGAATCAAAATCAGGAAGTTGTTTTATTAATTCAATACTATATAGCAAAGCTTCTGGTGAAGTTCTATATAAATAACATAATTCATGATACTCATAATCTGTCAGTTCATATTCTGTTAATTTCTCTTTAATACTATAAAAATATTTTCCTTTAAAAAAGTTATTTATAAAAATTCTTTTGTTTTTTATTGAGAAATCCGAAATTCTATATAATAATTGATTAATAAAGACTAAATGCTTTTTTATATCTCTTTTTCTATTTCTAGAATGAGTATTTGCATAAGCGTTAATTTTTTTCCAATATCTTGTCATAATAGTTTCTTCTGTATACGATGGATAATCATATATCATATTCTTATGACTATTTCGTTCAAGATCAAACTCCTCTAATACTTTATCAAAAATTTTTTTAATTCTATTATTATCATGTTTATTACAAAAGAAATAAAAATCATCTGAAAAATATGAATATTCACAATTAATATTTTCTGTAGCCAATTCATTTTCAATTTTTTTACTTATTTTAGCTAAATGTTGCTCTGCAAAATATAATGATAAATAATTTCCCATAATAATCCCATTTGTTGCACCATTATTCATATTAGTTAAATATCTATCTTCCAACCCATTAAAATCAAGATAATGTGTATATATTCGCCCGTAAAAATCTTTTATGTCTAATTTCATTAAATTATCATATATACAAAGGTTATTAAAATCTGTTTGAAGTTGATCTTCAAAAGATCCAATAGTAAAATCTCCTGTATTTAGTTTAGCACTTAAGCGTTTATGTTTTTCTTCCATTCCATATGGATCACAAAACTCTGGAAAATCCTTAAAATGCTCATATGCAACTGCAAATTGAAGTATATTAGGTAATTTTAATGTTCTGAAATCTGACTCATTTTTTAAAACTCGAAATTTAACAGGAACCGTCCAGCTTGTATCGTTTATATCTATAGATTCTGGATTTCTAAATATTAAATTATCAATGTTTAAAAAATGCCGAACCGGATTTTTAAAATTATATATATTATTGTATTCAGGCATAATTTATATTTCTCCCTATTCTTTCTATCATGTATTCAACAATAATTTTTGACTTCGCTGAATAATTAATAAGTTACATATCTTAAATTTTTCTATCTTTTTCATACCTCTCTTCTTACATTAAAATTTCTCAGTTTCCGAAGCTTAAGTTATCATATCCTTCTCTGCAGCATCCTGACCAATTTCTTAATGTCTTCGCGATCTTAATTCCAGAAAAATGTCATTCATTAACGCCTCATTATTCTCTTCAATAACTTCTCCAATTCCATCAATCAATAAATCAATTATCTCTGTTACATATTCATTATCTAAATAATACTTTAAATCCGGATTTGAATCTATTTTTTCATGTAATTTTCTTTCAATTTTATATTTTCTTAACCCATTTTTCATCACGTTTTATCCTTCGTATTTCAATAATACCTGCCTAATTAATAATCCTAACATCTGAATTGTTTCACTTTGAATTTTAAGCCAATTTTCATAACATAACCTAGTCTCTAAAACAATTTGATTTTTATTACACAGGTCATATATTTCACTATTAATTTTCATTTTAATACTATTATCTAGTTTCTTTTCACCATCAAATTCCATTGCTTTTCCATAAATATCCATTCTTTCATCTGACAATATATCTCCTGATATTACACCACCAATATTTACTATGCTACATTCTACCAAACCATTTTTTCTTAATATATTATTAAAAATTTCCTGTATTTCATTACTTACTTTCCCACGTATACTCTGATATTTACATATAGCTTCTTCTAATTGCTCCATCTGTTTTGATAACAACTCAGGAACTTCCAAATAACGAGTATCTGCCTTGATTCGTCCCCATGCTGAAAATTGTGGATGTGGAAGCATAGTTTGCATTCCTTTTTCAAATCTAATCATAGTAGGGTATGGATTTCCAATAAGGATTCTATTCTGAATATCTACCAACTCATCATATATTGGACTATATATAACATTTTTCCTTTTTATGTTTTGTGTAGCTTTCTGTTGTTTTGAATTAACCCACACAGATCCCATTAATGAAAAAAATCCACCAATCACAGCCCCAATCAATGTTCCAGCAACACCAAACATAGTTGGATTATTAGATATCATTTCCCCATTTATCTTTTTTATAGCAAATACTCCAAAAACTACACCTATAATTGTCACAATAAAAAAAAGAAACTTCTTATGTTTCTGCATAAAAAAATTAACCTTTAATCGTTTCATAAATATAGCCTTTCCATTTTACGTTATTTTTTATATATTACTAAAAACTTTCCTTGTATAGTTTATACTTAGTAGCTTCAAACTCTTCCAAATTATCAAAATATATGCCACCAGAATCTCTCATTCTCCAAATCATTCCTATTTTCTGTACTTGTAGACATTTCTTTAATCCTTTCCAAAATATATCATCTAACCCAACAACCTTATATTTTTTTAACTCCGAATCATGTTTACTTATTTTTCTAATATATCTCTCAGCTATATTTTTCTGATCAAAACAATTTACTCCTAATTTTGTTTTATCTGTACCTATATTATCACATTTAATATTTCCTTTATTTTCTCCATCTTCAAATTCCATCAATATCCAAAATGGTTGTCCTTCGGTTTTCGTAGATCGGAAGAGCGTCGTGTTTCGTTGTTGGAAAAATAGAATGAAAATAAAGTTCATTTTCACCTCCAATTTTCAATATATTATTTGCAACATCTATCTTAATTTTACTTATTAATCTACTGCTTGGATTTATATTGTGAAGAATATTTCCTTTATTGTTTATTACAAATGAAATGGTTTCCTTTACTGTTTTTAAAATTTCAGCCCAATTATTAAATGCAGAAAAAATATTATAAAATGCTGTTCCTTTTCCTGGATACTTTACTATTCTTTTCATATCTAATTCTTCAAAAATATTATTTGCAATGATATTCAACGTTGGAAACATATATATAACATCGTCGCAACTTCTAGTTCTAAAATAAAGTACTGTAAAAAAATTATTTGTTGATTCGTCACTAATATTTCCTAAATATACCTCTTCAAATTCACTAATATCTTGTAAACACTTTTTAAATTCTTTTACCTTTTTAAATAATACAAAAATTACTTTTTCACCTATTTTTTGTTGAATTGTTTTCTTTTTATTGAACGAAAAATCATTATTTAACATAATAACATATTTCTTATTTTCTAATGATTTCTTTATTTCAATGTCTTTCATATCTATAAATTTATATAGACCATTTTCATCAAAATGTTGTATTAAACCTATTTCTATTCTTCCTTCTTTGTTGATATAAACATCTTTAATAAGACATATTGCATTACACGACAAATCTAACCGTTTTGCTTTAGAAATCTCAATCTCAGAAAAGTCAAATATTTTTATATTTTCCAGCAATGATTTTGTCATATTAAATTTTTCTAAATTTACACATCGTTCAATATACGAAAACCCCTCCTCTAATTTACCAGAAATATGTTTAAATCGAATTTTGCTCAAATTAATAAGATCACTTTTCTCTAACAATTTTGAATCACTAATAATTTTCTGTCTATTAAAAATAAAATCCATTCGATTTTTAAGTACATCCTTCATTTCTAATAATCTTTTATCATTATCATTTAATATTTCCCAAAATTGCTCTGACAAAATATCTATATTTAAAACTGAAACACAAAATTTATTAATTTGTTCTTTACGTTCATCTATTGTTTTTTCTTCATTTTTCCAAATATGTTCTGACACAGCTAAATATTGTTTATATTCTTCTGTCTTGCCTTCATACACATATTGCTTTATATTACTTCCACAATATTCCTCTATCCACAACAATTCCATACTATTCGCATATACCTCTTGTATAAATCTTGTTGCTTCATATAAATCAGACATTTTCTTAGATAATTCTATTTTATATTGTAAATCATTTTGCTCAAGCTGATTTTCTATTTCAATCAGATGCATTAGCAATCCAATATTAGATGTATATGATAAATCTGCATGAAATAGTTCGTGTACATATGAACTTGTTTCTAATCCATATTCCATATTGTCACTTGGTGCCAAATAGATATCTCCACCATTATTATAACTAAACTTTCCTAATGTAATATCATCCATATTACTTCTCCTGCAATATATCAATGTGATAAATAATCTTTTAATTTTTTATAAAATCGTTCTGTCTCAGATACACCATCTTTAACTTTTTGATAATATCCACTTTGTTTAGATTTTTCTAACAAGATTTCTTGTGAAATTTCTTCTCCTGCTTTAACGTATTTGGATACATCTTGCAAACTCTTTAATTGTGGCCAATATTCTAAATATTTTGGAAGATATTCAAAATCAACTAAATAATTCACTATTGGCATATCTTTTTCTGTCGCCATTCCAATTTCAAATGGAACCCACCATGATTCTTTCGTTTTCGTTGAAATAATCACTATTGCATGCGTACATTCTCTCAATTTTTGACGTATATGCTTTGTTAATTTTTCTCCATCATTAGATACATAGTCATCCAGTAAGTCCAAATATGCATCAATTTTTTCTGCTTTCAATGTCGATAAAACTTCCATAGCTTTTATTTCATCTTCTTTTTTATGAGAAATAAATACTTTCATTTTTATTCTCTCCAAGCTTTAACTTTCATTTTTATTTAAAATTATTTTCTATATATTATATCTAATCCAATTTTCTAACGAATCTTTTCGTTTCATCACCAATGGAATATCCAACTTAGTAATTTGAGAACTTGTACTTTCAGTAATTTTAACAGCAACTACCGGTTTTCCAAGACTTATAGCAAATTTCACTTCATCTATAGACATCCCATGATTATTTGCTGGTCTGTTTGAACAAACGATTACACTGGCATATCTTATCTTTTTTTGAATCTGGGGATCAACATTAAACCTTCTGTCAATTTTATCAAGCGGATTACTACTTGGTACTGAATAATCTCTTACAATATATTTTGTTCTATCTAGTAATGCACTAATTTCATCATAATCATCATTGTTCCAACGATGTGGTATAAAAACATTTATCATAATTTTATCTCCTTAACTTAAATGGTATTTTTTTTGACGAGATTCCAATAATGTTGTCCTTGAACTGTCAATTTACATGCCTTGCTTTCAATAGCTGCATAATACATGTGTTCAGCACCTACAGGAATCACCAAATTCAACTTAACATATCTTTGTAATATTGAAAATATTTCTTCATGCTCCTTATTAATCTCTTTGTTCTCCACTTCATGTTTATCTGGTTCATATGTAGGATCTAATTTATATTCGTCATACGGAGACTTAAAAAACTCAATTATTCTCCTAAGTTCATCTATTTTAATTGGAGGCATATTTTTGCGAAGGGATACAAAACCTCTAATATTTGCTTTAAATACTGGTCTTGGATCCCAGGCACCAAGTGATCTATCTATATATGAATAAATACTCCCTGGTGATACTTCCCCTAATAAATTCATAGCTCCGCCGTACAATGCCTCTACAAAAAGAGATGTAAATGTTCCATGTCCATTTTGTTCTGTTGTATACTCTGTCTCTCCGCATGCAGCTAATATAGTTGTTCCACTTTGTAACAATGAATAATTTGGCATTGTTTCAATATTAGCAATAGAGCCACTTGAACAACTGTCTAATATAATCACATTATTTTGTGCTTTCGACTTTGCTACTATTCCCATTATATCATTTAAGGATAATCCATCATCTATTCTCTTTATTTCACTCGTGCATAAATATCCACCAGTATTATCAAGCGATCCATGACCTGCATAATAAAATACCGCAATCTCTGATTGACTTGCGAATAGCTCTATAATTGAATCTTTTAACTCGCCCTTTGATATATAAGACTCCTCACTAGTTGAACACATAATCTTAACATTAAAATTCAATGTTCCATCACCATTTCTCTCTAGTGCCGATTTTACTTCATTAGCATCATTAACACATCCATATAAACCAGCTATATTCTTATAACAATCTATTCCAACACATAATGCTTTTCTCATACTAATTTTCCTTTTTATTATTATCATCTTTTTTTGGCGGTTTTACAGCTGGCATTGGCGGTTTTGCCAATGTCGTTGGCAAAGAAAACCCTCTCTTTTCAATATTGCTATTTGTTTGTCCTTCTTTATTCATATTTTTAACTCCTTAAAAATTATTTTCAAAGTATTTAGTTACTTTTTGATCTGCTAAATTTCTATATTCTAAATTTTCAATCAAAATCTCTTCATTTAGATATTTTGATTCTATTTCTGAAAATTGTTTCTTATAATCAAATAATAATTGATTTATCTCTTTTTCCGTAACCTCCCCTTCCGCAACCTTAAACCAATCATATTCTATTTTTATATACAATATTTTTAATTCATCTATAAATGGTTTCAAAATCTTTAGTCGCCTTCCAAATGGAAAATAATCTTTAATAGCTGTTAAAACTTGCGAAACCGCAATTATAACACCCCATATATATGACCATTCTTTCCATATTGTCCATGCTGCAATACTTGAAGATGAAGCGACAGCTCCAAAAACCTTAATTCTTCTATCCCATTGAAAAGATTTTTCGACATAAATATCTAAATAATATATCCAAGCTTTTATCTGAACCAAATAGCTCCAATATTTTTTTTGCAATTTAATACCTCCGATTAAATTATGTATAATCTATAAGAACGTATGTTTTTATATAGTATAAAAACATACGTTCTTAACTATATATGGTATATTATCAAAGAATCAACATAAATGCACGTTTAATTTTTATTTTAAGTTCAATCACGTACACCAGAAAGATAAGCTCAATCATTTAACGTTGATGAGAATACTAACTAATTTAATATATTAATTGAATAGTTTCGCTTACTTATTTCTTGAAAGAAACCAATAGCCTTCACTTTAGATATCTATATCTTTTTTGACATATCTTGAAATATAACTCTTTCTTCTTTATCCATAAAATTTTTTAACATTCTCTAAAGCTTCATTTATACATTCAATGATCGCTAAATTACTCACCTAGTTGATTTAAATCACATATAGAATATTTCTTAATTTCAATAAATTATAGTTACACTAAAATAGTTTCTTCTGCCTATAAATCATTTCAAACATATAATTTTAGTGTTATCTTTCCCTGAATTTCTTCCAACATTAGCACCGCTTTTACCTGATCAAAAGCAACTGGCAATTCACCGAAAGTTTCCCAATCTATAATTTCATTAACATATGTATGATAAAATTTTCCTAAAAGTTCATGAACTGATTTATTAATATCTGTGGGACCTTAAATAGGCCCCCTTCAGCAAAAAAACTTTTAAATTTAATATTACTAAATTAAACACTAAATCACATTTCCGAACTTATGTTTGCTTTCATTGTACTATAATATACCAAAAATTTCAAATACAAATTATTTTTTATATACACACCTTCTATGAAATTCTAAATACGCTCTATTTTTATCCGTAATATCAATTTTCATATCACCCCTAATATTCATATATACCATATCATTTTCTTGTAATCTATCAGAAATCATTATCCTACCGTTATTATCAAATGATATCCAGCCCTCATCAAATAATTTATCATGATTAGGACACATTAAAAATCCATTTTCAATATCAAGCTTTTCTTCTACTTTACATGCTAACCATGGTTTAATATGACTTGCGATAGCAAGCGCAGGATTTCTAACACCACACAAACAACATCTCTTATATCTTTTTAATAACTTATCTCTAAAAATTCCTTGATTAATACGAATCTTTACTAATGCTTTCTTTTCTGCACCTGTCAATTCAGAATTTTCAATTTCCAAAATAATTCTATACTCATCATTTGTATTATTTAAACAATAATCTTGTAATAAATCCAAAATTCTATCAAGATATTCTATAGGTATTATTTGCTTTATCTGATTAAAATTCTTGAATAGTGAATATACAGATTTTAACATTTCCTTATTTACAGGTTTATCAAGATATTTTAATGTTTGAATATCAAATTTATAATATCCAGAATATTCTACGCCCTGTTCATTGATAATTTTTTCCTTCTTAGAATCAACAATAACTCCGACTGCTTGTATCTTACCATCATATTGAAATAATACCAGAGTATTTTTAGGACAGTTCATCATAAGATTCGGAAAATAATAAATTCCTCTTCGTTTAATCATTGTATTTTCTATAAAATATTTAAAATCCGATTGTTTCTTAAATGTATTTTTATCATTTGGTAGTATTCTAATAGAAGTTATATCTTTTTTATTTATCTGGTTAGAATGTTTTGGTATTTTTAATGCCTCAATTCCATCTCTCCCATTTTTGATAAATTTTTTCCATGCTTCTGGCGCATATTTTAGATTATTTTTATGATCATAAATTAATTTTCTTATCCATTCCTTTGAAATCGGCATACTTCCAGTATCTAAGATTGTAAAGTATGCCTTATAATTTTCAAAAGTTTTTTCTTTAATATTTTTCGATATTATAATCAAATCATTACCTGTTGATATTTCTGAATTACCTGGGGCCGCTAACCCTAAAAACTGAACATCTCGTCCATTTCCTGTATTTTTGAACACAAAAAATGGAGGAATATCCTCTAAATGATTTCCTTCATTCAATAAATCAAATGTCGTTTTTAAAATTAGGTTTCCCTTTTTCTTCGTATCTGTTAATACTCTCCCTGGTTCTCGGTTATCACCATAATATTGAAAAATTCCTGTTTCTTCTTCCAAGAAATCTGGCCACTCGACTTCCTTCATTGAAGTATATAAAATGATATATGCATATTTTCCAGAACCATCTTCCCTCAATTTCTTTCTAAAGCCACCTGCATTTTCACAACCTGGAATCAATTTATGAAACGGTTCTGCTGATATATTGGGTGCTGTCCCACCTTTATATATACAATTAACAATTAGCTCTGCCTCTTCTAAATTTTCAAATTGAATTTCCATAAAACTCTCACCTATACTGCTTTTCATTTATCGATATTTTCTATAATAATTATACCATATTTCACTGTAATATTTTGTCGAAAATAGCATATTTTCTGAATTTTTCGCGTATTTTGTCAAAAAAAATAAGATTATCGCAAATTTTATTTTTTTGCAATAATCCCATTTTCTATATTTAATCTTCATTATCAAATATCACACTCAAAGTCTTTTCCATATCCACAACTAAATCCACAACTAACGCATTACCCATCATAAAGCGTCGTTTACGTAATGGCATTTCAACAATATTTCCATCCATTAAACAATATTTTGTATGGTCTGTAGGAAATCCTTGAATTCTTTCAGCCTCTGCTGCTGTAAGTAATCTGATACGTCCAGTCTGTTTATCTTTGACAATATGTGTAGTTCTACTAAATCCACCTTCAGATGTCAACATTGTACGTGCTGGCTTATCTTCTTCATCAATCATAGAAATAGCACCTTCAGAAAAAACATACTGATGTCCAGTAGCTCTACTTTCACGTAGTAATTTCTTTGCACCTTTTAAATATTGCCATGTTTGTCTAGACTTTTTAGGCAATCTTTCTTCTGTTTCATCACTATGTGTAACTGATGGATCAGTATAATACAATCTTTCTTCTGGAATAAAATACTCTTCATCGACATCTCCTGTTTCCATCACATCTCCAAGAGTTATCTGTTTTCCATAATAGCTAGGTACAGTCTTTAATGTATAAATCATCCCATCTTTCATAATTCCTGTATTTTCGAAATTACACTGGAATGAATCTGACACTTCTCCAACTTCTTTTGGAAGAATCTGTGTACGTAATCTACTAACATCAGCTTTAGTTACAGGAAATGTCTTTGCGAAAAATCCATCTGTTAATATTACCTTTTCCATAGCTTCCTGCTTATTTTCTTCTGTATCATTGATGTTATAGTTTTCTTTATCAATAATTGTTTTTGCATAATTTGTATCATCTTTATATGCAAAAATAAAAATACGTCTTCTTCTCTGCTGATATCCGTATTCAGCTGCATTTATAACTCTCCATTCAACTGTATACCCTTCATCACGAAAACATGCTAAAATAACTCCGAAATCTCTTCCTCTCTGTTTAGCTGGAGATTTTAACAAACGATCAACATTTTCCAGTAAAACAAATGGTGGCTTTTTAGATTCTAATGTTTCTCGGATAGACCACCATAAAACTCCTTTTTTCCCTTCTAATCCCTTTGAAGTTGCCAAAGAAGATGCTACAGAATAGTCCTGACAAGGAAATCCACCTACTAGCAAATTAAAATCTGGAAGAGTTGTTTTATCTACATCTTCAATATTATAATTTGTAGTATCTTTTCCATTTTTATCTAATCTTTCTCCAAAATGATACACATAACAATCATGTGCATACTGTGTAGTCTTTTCTGATGGCTCCCACTGACTAAACCAAACGGTATCCCATTTTTCTTTCTTTTCAAAGTCATCTAATGTTTTAATATTATTGAGTCCACAGCGAAAACCACCTACACCTGCAAATAACTCGCAAACTGTTTTCTTCACTATATTACACCTCATTCACTTCTGTACTCGAACGTATGTTCTATTTATATAATAACTCATTTTTCTCTATTTGTAAAGATCTATATTAAATTTTTTTCAATTTGTTACTCTATAAACCGTTTATCTAATTGTGATAAAATATAACTATTGTTTAACCAAAAGCTTTGCTTTGGAAACCTTCTTCCATCCGGTAATTCATATGTATCATTTGCATTTCTTCCATGTGGTCTTACATGACATACACGATTTTCTGAGGCTTTAGGAAGATTATTATAATTTTTCCCATCCCTTACTTCAATTTTCAAACCATCTATAATCAATTGTTTCGTTTTTTCCCATACGATTCTTACATCTTGTTCTAAGTCATTATATGGCATATTCCAAAACTGACATCCTTTTAATCTTAATTCATTGTTGTCATCAAATTTATATACTACAAACAGAAATTTTGTTTCACGCAAATAATTTCCAAATGTAGAATCATCCCATTCTTCTTCTGTTAATTCTTTAAATTTAAAGGTTGGAAATGACATATTTTCTTTTATCTTATTGTTATTTTTAATGCGTATTGTTTTTATCACAATATTAGCCTTTTCAAATTCTTCTGCCTGATTTCCTTTGATTCCCAACATACGATAAGTCAACATAGCTTCTAAATTCTTAGGTTTTCTTTCCTTATATTGAATTTCAAATTTATCACATAACTCATTAATTGTATGATCACGATATTTATCAATTTGATTAATTACATAGTCTTCAAAAGATTCTTCTGTTTTTTCTTTGATGATAGATTCATATGTATTTTTTCCAGGGATGATATAATTATTCAAAACATATGTCATATACGATGTTTTAAAAGAAAAAGCTCTTGGCTTTGCAAGTTCATCACTAAATGGTTGTTTTCTTCTATTTTTAGACGTTGCTGCCTTTGGAGCTGCTCCTAGATAGAGCGTATCTGCTTCTGATAATTCATGTGCTTTTCCATCTTTGATTTTTTGTTTTATTACTTCAAAATCCTGTCTTATGATTTTAATATCTTCTTCTGGCGGTGTAAACAGATTCACATGTCCGATTTTATAATCCAATCTATTTTTAATTTCTTTTTGATACAGATAATAAACCAATAAAATCAATTTTGATTTTTGCCACATATGACTTTTTTCAAAATCCTCATCTACAACTTTAAAATAGTCGATCATTGTAAGTATCAATCTTTCTTTTGCTGAAAATGAACCATTTTTATTTTGTTTATATGGAGTCACTTTTAATTCGACACCTGCTTTATCAAAATCCGGCCGCGCATCATTATTTGATGGATAATGGAAATACCTTTCCTCTATGATTTCACCTAATCCACCTTTTCGCTTCTTATTTTCATGTTTAATCTCATAATCAGCTGTTTCTCTGACAATATTGGATTTTTTAATATCATCTTGATCACATACATCTGCAAATGTCATACCAATCAATTTTTTACCATATCTTTCAATTGAAATCGGATCTGTTTCATCGTATTCTAACATTCTATCATCTACCTTTATACTTCTTCATCATCTGTTTCGCCAATTTTCAGATCAAATATTGTTTCTTCTATTACACGTATACATTCATCAGGATTTTTTAGAATATCTTTTCCCCAAAAATGTAATACTGTCCAACCCATAAAATTTAAAACTTGGTCTTTTTCTTTATCTCTTTGTATATTACGTTCAATCTTCTTAATCCAATAATCTGGATTTTTTCCTTTTTCCAATTTCTTTTTTAATGTATCCCAATCTTTTCCATGGAAAAATTCACTATCGCAAAAAATTGCTATTTTATATTTTGTAAGCACAATATCTGGTCTTCCTGGCAATTTCTTATAATTTTTACGATATCTATACCCTTTACTCCACAAAGCTTTACGAAGTGTCACTTCAATACTTGTATCTTTTGCATGAATCCTACTCATATTCTTATGGCTTCTCTCAGTTACTTCTCCATGAAATCTTGGTTCTTTCCCTGACATAAATCTACATCACCTAAACAAACAATTTATATTCAATTTTCTTATTTTTATCACATATTTAAAAAGGCACACACCTAAAACGATGTGTGCCATAAAAAATCAAATTCTATTCAATTTCTCAACAAAGAAATTATTTCAACTGAGCAGCAACCTCAGCCGCAAAGTCTTCTTCTTTCTTTTCAATACCTTCAC
>ERZ506896.571-NODE-571-length-26865-cov-7.438605_pt1 | contig 26865 bp, 14 predicted proteins | sample MGYA00513176_ERZ506896 | MGnify/ENA metagenome assembly ERZ506896
TAACAAGGTAGCCGTATCGGAAGGTGCGGCTGGATCACCTCCTTTCTAAGGAGACAAGGGGAAGAGAAATCTTCCCCGAGTCGGTCGGACATCGGAATATCGAAGTACTGTTCGGTTTTGAGAGAACCAAAACTCTCAACTGTTCTTTGAAAACTGTATAGAAGAAGAAAACGAAAGAAAAAATTCACAAGAAAATTTTTCTGACGTACTGAAGGAAACTCAAAAAGCCAAGAGGTCAAGGTGAACCAAGAAGAAAGTTAAGATACTAAGAGCATATGGTGGATGCCTTGGCGATATCTGCCGACGAAGGACGTGACAAGCTGCGAAAAGCTGCGGAGAGATGCAAATGATCATAGACCCGCAGATATCCGAATGGAGCAATCCGGCTGTGGTGATGCACAGTCATCCGTACCACTGAGTACGAGAAGGGAACCGGACGAACTGAAACATCTAAGTAATCCGAGGAAAAGTAATCAAACGAGATACCCCAAGTAGCGGCGAGCGAACGGGGCAGAAGCCCAAACCGTGAAAGGAAACTTTTGCGGGGTAGAGGGCCGTCACAAGAGCAAGGACCTTTAGCCGAATCCGCTGGGAAGCGGAGCCGAAGACGGTGAAAGCCCGGTAAGCGAAAAAGGGAGATGCGAAGACGGTACCGGAGTACTGCGGGACACGAGAAATCCCGTGGGAATCAGGGGGGACCACCCTCCAAGGCAAAACACAGATATCGACCGATAGCGAACAGTACCATGAGGGAAAGGTGAAAAGCACCCCGGGAGGGGAATGAAAGAGAACCTGAAACCGTATGTTTACAAGCAGTCGAAGACCGTTTCAAAGAGGTCGACGGCGTGCCTATTGAAGAATGAACCGGCGAGTTACGAGGTCCGGCAAGGTTAAGCAGGAAATGCGGAGCCGAAGCGAAAGCGAGTCTTAAGAGGGCGCAAGTCGGATAACGTAGACCCGAAACCACAGTGATCTACCCATGTCCAGGTTGAAACACAGGTAAAAATGTGCGGAGGACCGAACCTATATCCGTTGAAAAGGGTTAGGATGAGGTGTGGGTAGGGGTGAAATTCCAATCGAACGTGGAGATAGCTGGTTCTCCCCGAAATAGCTTTAGGGCTAGCCTCAGGGAAAAGATTACAGGCGGTAGAGCACTGATCAGGGGCGGGACCTACCCGGTTACCAAACCTAGTCAAACTGCGAATGGCTGTAATTATACCTGGGAGTCAGACTACGACTTATAAGGGCCGTGGTCAAAAGGGAAACAGCCCAGACCATCAGCTAAGGTCCCCAATGCCGTGCTAAGTGGCAAAGGATGTGGCATTTCATAAACAACCAGGATGTTGGCTCAGAAGCAGCCATCATTTAAAGAGTGCGTAATAGCTCACTGGTCGAGAGACGCTGCGCCGAAGATGTCCGGGGCTCAAGCACGGAACCGAAGCTATGGCAGACGAAAGTCTGGGTAGGGGAGCGTTCTTATAAGGAAGAAGCATGACCGAAAGGACATGTGGACGAATAAGAAGTGAGAATGCCGGTATGAGTATCGAAAAGAAAGGTGAGAATCCTTTCCACCGAAAGCCCGAGGGTTCCTGAGCAACGATCGTCGACTCAGGGTAAGTCGGGACCTAAGCCGAGGCGAGAAGCGTAGGCGATGGACAACAGGTTGAAAATCCTGTACCGGATAAAGTCGTTATGAGCAATGGAGCGACGCAGGAGGGCACATGATCGCGCGAATGGAAGAGCGCGTCCAAGTGAGTATGTTGGTACAGAGGGAAAGCCCTGTACCTGAAAGCAGAGACATGATGGGGAGTTACAAGAGATTGTGACGAACTGATGGATCCCACACTGCCAAGAAAAACTTCTAGCCAGACAATATCCGCCCGTACCGTAAACCGACACAGGTAGGCGGGGAGAGAATCCTAAGGTGCGCGGGAAAACCCTCGTTAAGGAACTCGGCAAATTGCATCCGTAACTTCGGGAGAAGGATGACCCTGAGTAAGCGAAAAGCAGAAACGCTTGGAACAGAAAAGGGTGGCAGAAAAGAGGCCCAAGCAACTGTTTACCAAAAACACAGGTGCCTGCGAAAGCGAAAGCTGAAGTATAGGTGCTGACGCCTGCCCGGTGCCGGAAGGTTAAGGAGAGATGTCAGCCAAGGCGAAGCATTGAACTGAAGCCCCGGTGAACGGCGGCCGTAACTATAACGGTCCTAAGGTAGCGAAATTCCTTGTCGGGTAAGTTCCGACCCGCATGAAAGGCGTAATGATTTGGGCACTGTCTCAACGAGGGGCCCGGTGAAATTGAAATACCTGTGAAGATGCAGGTTACCCGCGACTGGACAGAAAGACCCCATGGAGCTTCACTGCAGCTTGAGATTGAATCTCGTTGACAGACGCACAGGATAGGTGGGAGACTGAGAGCCTAAGCTTTCGGGCATAGGGGAGTCAATGTTGGGATACCACCCTTCTGTTGATGAGATTCTAACGTAAGAAGTAACGACTCTGCGGACCATCTCAGGCAGGCGGTTTGACTGGGGCGGTCGCCTCCGAAAGAGTAACGGAGGCGCCCAAAGGTTCCCTCAGGCCGGACAGAAACCGGCCGAAGAGTGCAAAGGCAGAAGGGAGCTTGACTGCGAGACCAACAAGTCGAGCAGAGACGAAAGTCGGGCTTAGTGATCCGGTGGTACTGAGTGGAAAGGCCATCGCTCAACGGATAAAAGCTACCCTGGGGATAACAGGCTAATCTCTCCCAAGAGTTCATATCGACGGGGAGGTTTGGCACCTCGATGTCGGCTCATCACATCCTGGGGCTGTAGTAGGTCCCAAGGGTTGGGCTGTTCGCCCATTAAAGTGGTACGCGAGCTGGGTTCAAAACGTCGTGAGACAGTTTGGTTCATATCCATCGCGGGCGCAAGAAGTTTGAGGGAAGCTGCTCCTAGTACGAGAGGACCGGAGTGGACGGATCAACGGTGTACCGGTTGTCACGCCAGTGGCACGGCCGGAAAGCCGCATCCGGAAGGGATAAACGCTGAAAGCATCTAAGCGTGAAGCCCGGCCCGAGATGAGACTTCTCATCAGCAATGAGTAAGACCCCTTACAGACGATGAGGTAGATAGGCTGCGAGTGGAAGAGCCGCAAGGTTTGGAGCGACGCAGTACTAATAGGTCGAGGTCTTAACTTAAGAAGGACACCGAAACGCGTGGCCGAAGGCAAGAGAGAGCCTTCAGGACTTCTTCTATACGGTTTTGAGAGAACAGAAACTCTCAAAGATTCAGTGGCGACAGCTGTGAGGATCCACCCGTACCCATACCGAACACGGAAGTTAAGCTCACAAACGCCGAAAGTACTCGGCCGGAAGCGGCCCGGGAGGATAGGAAGCTGCTGATAAAGGAAAAGACACTCGAAAGAGTGTCTTTTTTCATTGTGTATAATGAAATACTTCTTACATAAAAGCTTCCTGTCCGAGCGGGGTACCCGGGATAGCGGGCGAAGCGATTTGAAGGAGCAAAGCGACGCGCAAAGAGAGTGAGCCGCATGCAGAGCCGGAGTGCGAACATATTTTGAAGGAGAGAAAAGACGAACAAAAAATAGAGAGCACCGGCGAAGCTGACAGGAGCTGCTGATAAGGAAAAGACACTCGAAAGGGTGTCTTTTTTCTATACATGAAAAGCGTTCTGCTTAAATAAAAAAAGAAAATTTAACCCAAATTTTTAGAGCCTCCGGGAAATACGATAAAATCTGTATGTTTGCAAAGGAAAATAAAAATGGTTAGAATAAAGAAAGGAAAGAAACGGTCAGATAGCACCGCACTATCTTTCCGATTTTTTATAGTTACCTGCCGCATAGGCAGCTTAGAAAGTCTAATCAGATAGTTCAGGAATTAAGAGATTGTTACCTGCCGCATAGGCAGCTTAGAAACTCAATGTAAGGAGTTACAAACAGCTCCATTAGTTACCTGCCGCATAGGCAGCTTAGAAATTTTCAAAGGAGCATGGAAAGACGGGAAAATCGTTACCTGCCGCATAGGCAGCTTAGAAAGAGCACGGCACTTATCAATATCCATAGATTTCGTTACCTGCCGCATAGGCAGCTTAGAAATAATGCCGTTGCCAACGTGGAGCTGGCTGGTCGTTACCTGCCGCATAGGCAGCTTAGAAACTCGTATGTGATTACGAATTCAAGCGACTTTTGTTACCTGCCGCATAGGCAGCTTAGAAAGATAACGCCACATAATGTATCGGAAGTAAAGCGTTACCTGCCGCATAGGCAGCTTAGAAATCTTTTTTCGTTCCATGTTAAGGCTGATAAGGGTTACCTGCCGCATAGGCAGCTTAGAAAGGCATGCGCGGCGGCGAGATGCTCGGCATCACGTTACCTGCCGCATAGGCAGCTTAGAAAATTTTGAATGACGTAAGATGGGCGGAGGGCAAGTTACCTGCCGCATAGGCAGCTTAGAAAGCAATTGCAGGGCAAATCTGGGAAGTTGCCGAGTTACCTGCCGCATAGGCAGCTTAGAAAATTTTTCTTTCCTCCTGTTAAAATACTCTGACGTTACCTGCCGCATAGGCAGCTTAGAAACTTTCCGCATAATAAAGCGCTTTTCCGCGGATGTTACCTGCCGCATAGGCAGCTTAGAAAGTGTTTTTCGCATGTTCGGGCAGAAGCGCAATGTTACCTGCCGCATAGGCAGCTTAGAAAGCAGGGACGTAAAACCACTGATTGTTCGTCAAGTTACCTGCCGCATAGGCAGCTTAGAAAGATAACGCAACATATTCTATCGTAAGTAAAGCGTTACCTGCCGCATAGGCAGCTTAGAAATCCTAAAAATCAATAAAAATTTATGCTGTTATGTTACCTGCCGCATAGGCAGTTTAGGAACATGGGGATCCAAGAACCAAGAACCAAGAGGTGTTACCTGCTGTGCAAGCAGTTTATATAAATGGCTTTATATGATTGCATCTATCATACAGATTTTAGCTTGCGGTCATAGAGGGATGGTGAGTCAAACGGGTTGACGTATTTTGTTGAAAATATAAATTTACAGAAAATTTTTACAGGAAGCCGGTGGTGGAAGCTTTGAACAGAGAGGAAATAACAAGGTCGGATTTGAAAACGATCCTTCATTCTAAACGGGCGAATTTATATTACTTGGAGAAATGCCGGGTGATGCAGAAGGATGGACGGATCGTTTATTTGACAGATACAAAGAAGGAAAATTTATTCTGGAATATCCCTATTGCAAACACGACGGTTATTCTTTTGGGAACCGGTACTTCTATCACACAGGCAGCAATGCGGCTGCTTTCCGGTGCAGGCGTTCTTGTCGGTTTCTGCGGAGGCGGGGCGACACCTTTATTTGCCGGCACTGAAATAGAGTGGCTGAATCCGCAGAGCGAGTACCGTCCGACGGAATATGTACAGGGGTGGCTGTCTTTCTGGTTCGATGCTCAAAAACGAATCGCCGTGGCAAAAGAATTTCAGAGGAAACGGATCGGTTATCTGAAAAAGGTGTGGAACAACGACGGCGAGCTGGCAGAAGAAGGAATTTATGCAGATGATGAAGATATCGAGAATGCTTGTGCCCTTTTTGAACGCCGTATTAATGAGGCGGAAGATATTACGACTTTGCTGATGTCAGAGGCGAAGTTTACGAAAAGTTTGTATAAGTATGTGGCGGAACGTACGGAAATTACAGATTTTGTAAGGGAAAGAAATTCTGACTCGGCGGCAAATAAGTTGCTTGACTATGGAAATTACCTTGCTTACGGACTTGCAGCGACAACGCTCTGGGTACTCGGCATTCCTCACGGATTTGCAGTGATGCACGGAAAAACGAGGAGAGGCGCCCTTGTGTTTGATGTGGCAGATCTGGTTAAAGATGCCATCGTTCTTCCTTGGAGTTTCATCTGTGCCGCGAGAAGGCAGCAAGATAGAGAGTTTCGTCAGATATGTCTTCAAAAATTTACAACATACAAATCACTTGATTTCATGTTTGATGAAGTTAAGGAGTGCAGCAAGCTCTATACAGGCGGTGATCGATCATGATGGTCATATTCACGAGCAGAAGTACGAAAAAGTCTCTCTATCCGGTGCGCAGAGTTATGGACAGTTTTGCCGACAGGATCGGGAATGATACATGGAAAACGATCATCACCATGGAGGGGCTGCAGACAGTACAAATGCTTCTGAGACGGATCGCTACGAAAAATACGGCGGTGGCATGCCATTGGATCCGTTCTCGGAATCACAGTGAGCTGGTTTGGATCGTAGGGAGACGAAATATGTTTAATGAAGAAGGAAATATTCCCGTTCATTCCACGGAGAAAGATATCCTTCATTCTGGGTGGGAGAATGACTGGTGGTATCTGCCGCTGATCAAAGCACTAGCAGCATTGGCCGGATTGTTCCACGACTGGGGCAAGGCCAGCGGCTGGTTCCAGAAAAAACTGGTGAAGGAAAAAATTATAGCAGATCTATATCGTCATGAATGGATTTCCTGCAAATTGCTGGAAGCGGTGGTCTTGGCGACAGATGCTTCCGATGATGACAGGAAATGGCTGAATGCACTGGCAAACGGAAATTTGAAAACAGAAGATATTGGGAAATATCTGCGAATGGATGAGGATCTGGATGAGTCAAAATTGCCACCGTTGGCAAAATGGTTGATTTGGCTGATTTTATCTCATCATAAAATGCCTATGCAGGACAAAGAACTTACAAATATGTGGGTTAATGTAGAAAGATCTACTTTTCAGTCATTGTTTGCCAAATTAAATGCATCTTGGGGATATAAGAATGAAGTGTCCGAGGACAAGAAGAAAGAATGTTTTTCTTTTCCGAAGGGGCTGCTTTTGGAAGATGCACCGGTCTGGCAGAAGACGGTAAAGAAGTGGTGCCGCCGTCTGGCAGAAAATTATGACAAACTCTCAGAGATTATTAAAGAAGGGGAAAACTATCGGCCCTGCTTCCGTGCCATTCTTTATTATGCAAGACTGTCTCTCATGCTGGCGGATCATTATATTTCATCTTTGCCGGAAGAAAAGGATGAATACCGATGGATGAAAAAAGACTTGTGGGCGAATACAGACGGAAAGACGGGAGAGAAAAAGCAGTATCTGGAAGAGCATCTGGTCCGTGTCGCCGAGCAGGCGGTGAGTATCGCACACCGGCTTCCTTATTTTGCCGGAGAAATGGAAAGTGTATACGGCCTCCGAGAACTGGCGAAGAAAAGTCCTGCACCGTTTCGATGGCAGGACAAAGCAGTGGAAAAAATTCGTTCCTTCCGTGAGAGAAATGGTGAAGACAGCAAGTTTTTCATCGTCAATATGGCAAGCACCGGCTGCGGAAAAACATTTGCTAATGCAAAAATCATGCAGGCCGTGTCGGAAGACGGGAAATCTCTCCGCTATATTCTTGCCCTCGGTCTCCGTACATTGACACTTCAGACAGGTGATGAATACAGGGAAAGAATCGGTCTCGGGGAAAACGATCTGGCAGTTCTCATCGGATCCCGCAGTGTTTCCGAACTCCATGACAAGAAAAAGGAGGAAGAGAAGTCCTCTGAAAAAGAGTATTCTTCCGAAACAGAATTGCTGCCGGAAGATCTGAAGTATATAGATACGGAAAATGAAGAACAGACCCGATTTCTGGATATTTTCTTCAATAAGAAGGACAGGAACGGATCGAGGGTGAATGAGCAGGCATCAAGGAAAAATCGGGCATTCTTATACAAGCCCGTCCTTGTGGCGACCATCGACCATATCATGGGAGCCACAGAAACGGTGCGCGGCGGACGGTATATACTGCCCTTGCTGCGACTGATGTCATCCGATCTTGTCATTGATGAAATCGATGATTTCGGAAAGAAAGATCTCATTGCCATAGCAAGGCTTGTTCATCTTGCCGGCCTCTGCGGACGAAACGTAGGCATTTCTTCTGCCACCATACCGCCGGACTTGGCAGAGGGATTGTACAGATCCTACAGGGCAGGTTTGAAGGTATATAATTCTTTTTTCAAGAAGGAAGTGCGCTGTGCGGCTGTTCTGTGCGACGAGTTCAGTACCGAGGCAGAGCAGGTCAATGATGATGAATGTTATCGGAATATTCATGACGGATTTATCGGAAATCGGGTAAAAAAGCTGAAAGACGAAACAGTGAAACGCCGCGGTTACATACAGGATTGCGAAAAAAAAGATGGTTCTTCGGAAGGGCAGACACGGGAGGAAGCTTATTTTGAAAATATGCGGAAAGCCATAGAAACACTGCATGACAAAAATCATGTGACGGACAAAAAAACAGGGAAAAATGTTTCTTTCGGCGTGGTACGGCTGGCAAATATCAATCCCTGTGTGAAAGCAGCCCTCTACTTCATGAAATGTGAATGGGGAAAGGAAACCGCTGTCCGTGTGATGGTTTATCACAGCCGGCAAATTTTGCTTCTCCGCCATGAACAGGAAAAGTATCTGGACAAAGTGCTCAAAAGGAAAAAGCAGGGGGAGATCGTAGATTTTCAAGATAAAGCGATACGGAAACATTTGGATCAATCAAAAGAGAAGAATGTCATATTTGTTCTCGTCGCGACCCCCGTGGAAGAAGTCGGCCGTGATCACGACTTCGACTGGGCAGTGGTGGAGCCGTCGTCTTATCGTTCGATTATACAGCTTGCAGGCCGTGTATTGCGTCACCGCATGCCCCTTGGCGGAAAGCCGGTAGAAAAAAATATGGCAATTATGGCGTGCAATCTGAAAGCATTAAATGGGGACAAGCCCGCCTATGTAAAACCCGGCTATGAGACGAATAGTCGGAAACTTAAGAGCTATGATATGCATGAGCTTGTGGACGAATCGAAGTTGGCGGAAAAGATTGACGCCGTGCCGAGGATAGAGAAATCGGAAGCATTGAAAAAAGAACAATTCCGACCTGATGATAGTAAAGTTTTTGAAACTCTCTCCGATTTGGAGCAGGCAAGCATGATGGATTTCAATTGCAAGGAGGATTTCGGACCACAGTGTATGCACGGCTGGACGGAAGAATACTGGTGGCTGACGGCGCTTCCGCAGTGTTGTAACCGGTTCCGTGAGTCTTACGGGGAAGAACTTGAAGCTTGCGCAGTATATACTGAGGGAAAGAAGAAATTTTTATCCTATGAAAAAGTCAGAAATAATACCGCTGATACAGGTAAAAATAGTGATCCGACAGGATATGTCCATGTTTCCGAGTATAATGGAATAATAGAGACAATGAGAGAGCGATTGTGGCTAAACCGTGATTATACGGCAGCACTGAAACAATATGTGTCCGATACGGAGGAGGAATCGGAAGAAGAACAGATGACTGCTATTTCTAAAAAATATGGAGAAATCATCATACCGGACAGGAAATCAGATGTAGTAGATCCTTGGACTTATGATGATCAGTTAGGAGTGTTTAAATTATGATAAGGAGGGATGAGTTTGAGTGAGTTGTCTGAGTACATATCGAAAACGGCAGCAGGGAAAAAGAAAACGCCAAAGGAGTGGCTGGAAAATACAATTTCCCTGTTTTCCAAATGCGGTATGGCGACTCATGTCGGGAAATTTACACACCCCGATGTGAGAGTGAATTTGAATGAGAAAAAACAAGTAAAGAGCTCTTATGTGATGACGGAAAGTACAGAATGTGAAACAGATATCTGCTGTACTTCTGCCAGTTATCTTGGGGCAGCAAAATTGCTGCTCCATCCTCTGGAGGACGGCAAGCCCCTATGGAAGCATATCATCAATGAAGATGAAGAGGTAAAGCAGGATATAGAAGAATTGGGAATTTCCTTTGCTGATGTAAAACAGCAGGTGGAAGAGATGATGGAAAATAATATTCCTCCTGCAACGGACGGCAGGCTCCGGCAAGTTTATTTCCCCGTCGGAGAAGGAATGTACCATCTGCTCACCATATTGCCTGCCTCAAGTCTGCTGGAAACACTGAACGGCAGAAACAGACGTATGAGGAACTATAGATTTGAGTGTTTTAATGACAAAAGTGAATGTTACGGGAATGACTATGATGAAATACCGGATAGAACCACTATCGGATTCGGCGGGACAAAGCCACAAAATATCAGTACATTGAATTCAGAGGCGGGCGGAAAAGCAGACCTGCTCTTCTCGATGCCGCCGATATTGAAAGATAAGAAAATACGCCTGCCTCGTTACAATTTTTTAGAGGAAACCATATCTTACAGAGATGTAGTTCCTCTATTTAAAAAACTGCATAGTCTGTTCCTGTCGGAACGCAACAATGTGTCCGTCAGAAAACAAATAGAGAATACGGTCAATGAACTGGTCGATGTTGTTCTGCGTTTTTGTGATCTTTTGCGCGAAGAGCCGACAGGATGGAGTGATGAAGAAAAATTTACCAACCTGTCAAAAATGCAAAAAATATGGCTTGATGAAGCATATAGAGATGAACGGGACGAAGCATGGGCAGAGGAAACCGGTATATACTTTGGAGATTGGTTCATTCAAAAATACAGAAAGATTATGAAAGAAGAGCGCGTTCCCCTCGGAGAGGAAGAAATGAAATATATTCGCCATGCATTGCAAGACGTGCTTCTTGAGGAGGTGAGATACCTGCCATGAAAGCTTATTTATTGCTCTCTCGGATGCACATTCACAATGCAAATGCCATGAGCAGCACCATCACCATCGGTGTACCTGCCATGACGGCATGGCTCGGAGCGGTTCATGCTCTTGAGAGAAAAACGAAAGAAAAGGAGAAGCAGGCACTGGAAGATGTCGGTTTCAAGGGAGTTGCCGTATCCTATCACAAAGCAGATCTGCAAGTGTATAAAGGCGCAGGAGACTATGTAAATTCCATTATAGGAACAGCCAATCCTCTTGATAAAAACGGAGAACGTCCGCCTTTTATCGGGGAACCGCGAATTCATCTGCTGGTATCTCTCCTGATAGAAGTCAAAGGAGTTAATGGAGATAATATAGAGTTATTTGAACAGACGGTGAAAGACATATTGCCACGGATAAAAATGGCAGGAGGCGATATTCTGGACATCGGAAAAATCAAAGTCATGTTTGCCAATCAGGATAAGTCGGACGAAATTAAAAAAGTGATTTTTTCTCTCGCACCGGGTTGGGTACCGATAGAACGGACAGATTTGATGGAAGCAGAGGGGATGGAAGGGGAAGACGGTCTGGATCGGCTGCTCCATTACCTGAAAGTGCACGGGACGGCAGAAAAAGACGAATTCGGAAAAGTAAAAAGCTGGAAATATGAAAGAGAGACAGGAGGATGGCTCGTGCCTATTGCGATAGGATTTAAAGGACTGTCGCCTCTCGGCAAGGTGAAAAATCAACGAGATCCGGATACGCCCCATCGCTTTGCAGAAACCATAGTCACACTCGGAGAATTCAAGATGGTTCATCGCTTCAAGAATATAGATGAAATGATGTGGCACTATGTCTATGAAGAAAACAATCAACTTTATCTTTGTAAAAATAATAGAAATCAGGGAGGATATTAATCATGGCAAAAACAGACAAAACAATGGCATCGGTACTCGCTTTTGAAAAGAAACTGGTTTTATCGGACGGTTACATGTACGGTACGACATGGGAAAAAAGAAACGAAACGGCACACTCTGTTTCTCTGGTGGAAAAATCTGTGAGAGGTACCATCTCCAACAGACTGAAAGGTCCGGTTAAAGACGATCCTGTAAAATTAAATGCAAAAATCGAAAATGCAAATCTGCAGACCGTGGATAGTGCCTCTGTTTCTTTGGAGGAGGATACACTTAAACTGGCATTTACCATGAAAGTTCTTTCCGGCGTACAGTATCCTTCCGTGTGCAATAATGAGATTCATTTTAAAAACATAGAGAAACTGGGGAATACATTTATTGAGCAGAACGGATTTAAAGAAATAGCTCTCCGTTATGCGATGAACCTTGCCAACGGCCGTTTCCTCTGGCGAAACAGAGTGGGAGCAGAAAAAGTGGAGATTCGTGTTTCCATTCCGAAAGAAGAGAAACAATGGATTTTCAATGCCTATGATTTCAGCATGAGAAACTTTGAAACCGGCCGTGAAAAAGTAAAAGAATTGGCAACCTATATAGCTGAAACCCTTTGTGGTGAAAGAACATCTCTTGTGATTGAAGTAGAAGCCTTTGCCCTGGTGGGAAAAGGACAAGAAGTGTATCCCAGTGAAGAATTGATTCTCGATAATAGAGGAAAAGGTAAAAAGAGTAAAATCCTCTACCATGTAGACGGCACGGCAGCCATGCATTCACAAAAAATCGGCAATGCCATAAGAACCATAGATACATGGTATCCTACAGAAGAAGCAGAACCGATGCCCATTGCTATTGAGCCTTACGGCGCAGTCACCACTCTTGGAAGAGCCTATCGTACTCCAAAAGAAAAGAAAGATTTTTATACACTCTTTGATCAATGGTCGGAAGGCACCGAACCGGCAGAAGAAAATGACAAAAACTATGTCATGGCCATCCTTGTCCGCGGAGGTGTATTTGGACAGAGCGAGAAGGAATAAACTATGGACTACTATCAGGAAATTACATTACTCCCTGATTTGGAAGTGCCGCCTGCCTTTCTTTGGACGAAAGTATTCAGTCAGCTTCATATTGCTTTCGCAGACGAAAAAAATAGGAACGGGCGGAATCCCTATGCCGTTTCATTTCCCGAATACGGAGAAGAGGGATTGGGAGAAAAAATCCGTATCTTTGCAGAAGAAGAGGAACTGGAAAGACTTAACTTGCCTAAAGTGCTCGCCCGATTTATGGACTATGTGCACTATAAAAGCATAAGAAAAGTTCCGAGAATAAAAAGATATGCCGTATACAGCAGATATCAGCCGGAGGCGGCACTATGGAGAAAAGCCAAAAGATATGCGAAAAGACATCCGGAAACAGACATTGAAAAAGCGAAGCAGCTTCTAAAGACAAAAAAAGAATCCGAAAAGTGGCCGTACATACAAATGAAAAGTTTGTCCAACGGAGAAAATTTCAGCCTTTTTATCAAAAAAAGAATAGAAGAAAAGCCGGTAGAGGCAGAAATCGGTACTTACGGACTGAGTAATCTGGGGACGGTTCCGGAATTTTAACATCTGTTTGTATTACAAAAAATAAGATGAAAATTTTTACCCAAATTTTTATGGCGTCCCGGAAATACGATAAAATCTGTATGTTTGCAAAGGGAAATAAATTTGGGTAAAATAAGGAAAAAGGGGGATACGGTCAGATAAGATCGAACTATTTTTCCGATTCTCTCTAGTTAACTGCCGCATAGGCAGCTTAGAAATTACTCTGATAACAAGCAACATTCCCTCGGGTGTTAACTGCCGCATAGGCAGCTTAGAAACTTGAAGATTACAATAACACCGTTGCTTTTCAAGTTAACTGCCGCATAGGCAGCTTAGAAAAGCTGCGTAAGCCCGGCAGCCTCACGAGCTGCTGTTAACTGCCGCATAGGCAGCTTAGAAAGTTTATTTCGGTTACTCCGAACTGTTTATTAAGTTAACTGCCGCATAGGCAGCTTAGAAATATATATATAACGGTTCTCGTTATGACGATGAGTTAACTGCCGCATAGGCAGCTTAGAAAAATGAAGATCTTATACCAGATGAATTTAAAAAGTTAACTGCCGCATAGGCAGCTTAGAAATGCTCCATGTTCCTTGAAAGGTATCCTTTTAAGTTAACTGCCGCATAGGCAGCTTAGAAATGATGACTTCATACCGCAGTCAGGGGGCGTATGTTAACTGCCGCATAGGCAGCTTAGAAATCGCCCAAGTCGATAACTCCCGCCATGTACGCGTTAACTGCCGCATAGGCAGCTTAGAAATACATTATAAAAGATGTCTATAATACGCAATAGTTAACTGCCGCATAGGCAGCTTAGAAATTATGTTTTTTGTTAGTATTGTCAGTCCGAAAGTTAACTGCCGCATAGGCAGCTTAGAAATTTCTTTTGATTCGGAACATTTTTTATAATTTGTTAACTGCCGCATAGGCAGCTTAGAAACGAGAGTTTCCAATTTCCGTTATTTAGCAGTTGTTAACTGCCGCATAGGCAGCTTAGAAAGCCGGAATTCTCCTATATACGGTAACTGATAGGTTAACTGCCGCATAGGCAGCTTAGAAACCGAAATGAGACCGCAAAATTTCAGTATATCGAGGTTAACTGCCGCATAGGCAGCTTAGAAATATGCACAGTCATTAGATTTTTGGCACCTAGGGTTAACTGCCGCATAGGCAGCTTAGAAATCGTAATGAATTAACTTTTTCACAATGTTCAAGTTAACTGCCGCATAGGCAGCTTAGAAAACCGGCAATCGGGATCTCCGCTATCAATCCCGGTTAACTGCCGCATAGGCAGCTTAGAAAGCAAATGAGCTTTTCGCAAGGGCTTATGCTTTGTTAACTGCCGCATAGGCAGCTTAGAAAATAAATCGTTTTTCCATTCTTCGAATTTTTCTGTTAACTGCCGCATAGGCAGCTTAGAAAATACGTTTACAAAAAAATAACAACCATTTAATGTTAACCGCCGCATAGGCAGCTTAGAAAAGTATCCCGTGTCTTTCGTTTGTACAGATGATGTTAACTGCCGCATAGGCAGCTTAGAAATCTGTGAAATTCCGCTTGCCTTTAACCATCGTGTTAACTGCCGCATAGGCAGCTTAGAAAAACGGATCGGGAATTGTTCTAACTGTTCACATGTTAACTGCCGCATAGGCAGCTTAGAAATGCTAATTTATACAGATTGTCAATTTTCATTTGTTAACTGCCGCATAGGCAGCTTAGAAATAAAATTAATCTTTATCATATGTAAAATCACGGTTAACTGCCGCATAGGCAGCTTAGAAATGTCGGATTGAAATAACTTGAAAAATGCGGCTGTTAACTGCCGCATAGGCAGCTTAGAAATGCGTCCGCATCTTTATCCGCTGCAGATCTGCGTTAACTGCCGCATAGGCAGCTTAGAAATTCGGATAAATTTTTCCCCCTTTATGGATAAAGTTAACTGCCGCATAGGCAGCTTAGAAACAGAGCTATAAGAGCTGGAAAACCCTAATATTGTTAACTGCCGCATAGGCAGCTTAGAAATTTCGCCCCGTGTTTCAAGCGTCATAAATAAAGTTAACTGCCGCATAGGCAGCTTAGAAAAAATTTTGCCTATGCCTGCGATCGGTCCCTCAGTTAACTGCCGCATAGGCAGCTTAGAAAGACAACGCCGTAAACCTGTTCGATTGACGGGGGTTAACTGCCGCATAGGCAGCTTAGAAATGTTACAACCGCCATTCCGTCGATATCGTATAGTTAACTGCCGCATAGGCAGCTTAGAAAGTTGTAATCCTTATTCGATGCTATGATTCGTGGTTAACTGCCGCATAGGCAGCTTAGAAAATTAGGATTTTTCATAATTTCACCTCATTATTGTTAACTGCCGCATAGGCAGCTTAGAAAGTCATCTGTGCCAGTGTTTCAATTTGCGCATTGTTAACTGCCGTAGAGGCAGCTTAGAAATATGAAAGGAGTAAATGAAATGGAAAAAATGAGTTAACTGCCGTATAGGCAGCTTAGAAAGCAAGCCATGTAACGAACCTTTGTATCATAATGTTAACTGCCGCATAGGCAGCTTAGAAAAGTTGATCGGATATGTTTCGAGTTCGTCGCAAGTTAACTGCCGCATAGGCAGCTTAGAAACAAGCCCTGCCGTATTCTCCGGTTTCGTTAACGTTAACTGCCGCATAGGCAGCTTAGAAAAGAAGCGTTCCTGTTTTGTTATCAATTACGGAGTTAACTGCCGTATAGGCAGCTTAGAAAATGATGACCGCAAGCCTGACTTTCTCTATCGGGTTAACTGCCGCATAGGCAGAATGATACCATTGCTTCTGTTTTCTATGGAAATGTGTTCCTGCAATTCAAAAAAGCAATGGTATTTTTTATAGGTAAGTCGTAGACGTAATGATATAGAAACCGGATGAACTCAGGCAGACGGGTTGACCCGGGCCGCCTTCGAAAGAGTAATTGTATACAATATTTGTATACAATTTTATGAATTATAAGTATTTTACATATAATCGGATGTTTCATATAGTAAAGAGGAATTATGAAGTTCCTCTTTTTTGTTACACGAATTATTTCTTGTTCAGAGAGTTTTGAAAGGAGCGTTTGAATTAAGATGAAAATGAAATTAAATGGAAGGCAGAATGTATCAAAGCTGTTGGGGGCAGTCGTTCTGGCCGGCCTTGTCCTGACCGGTTGTGCCGACAGCAGTGCAGGAGAAGCACGAGGGCAGCAGCCGGCAGCGGACGTCGGTTCGTATCAGAAGAGGGCCGATGAAACTAAGCAGGGAGATGTAGAAAAAGTGGAGAAGGTAAAGATCAAAGCAACTGTAAACGGAAAAGAATTTTTTGGTACTTTAGAAAATAATGCGACCACAAAAGCGATGCTGGAAAGAGGCATTTTTCCGATGACACTGGATATGACGAATGCCTACAGCCGTGAAATGTTATATCGTTATGGCGAAGGAACATTTCCTGTAGAGCAGACACGATCGGATCATTTCGAAGTGGGCGATATCATTTATTGGCCGCCCCGGGGCAGTTTTGTCATTTTATATCGTCAGGACGGAGATACATTTGAACGTCAGCAGGTCGGTCATATTGACGGTGATTTCTCTATTTTTGAAAACGGTCAGGATGCAACGGTTACGTTTGAAATCGTACCATAAGTTGAATTTTTAAAGAAAAATATTTGTAAAATACTATTTTTTACCATAACAGACCCGTAAGTTTTCTATAATGGAAACCCATGGGCCTGTATTTTAATTTAGTATAATAAAGGAAATGATGACAGGAGGTTGATAATATGGAGTTGAGGTGGCTGCAATATTTTTTGGCGGTGGTTCGGGAAGAAAATATATCGAAAGCGGCAGATGTTCTCCATGTGACACAGCCTACACTGAGTCGTCAGATGGCACAGTTGGAAAAAACTCTGGGTACGACACTTTTTGTGCGGGGCCGTCATTTTGAGCTGACTGATGCGGGAGTTCTGTTAAAGTACCGTGCGGAAGAAATGGTCGGCCTTATGGGGAAGTTGGAGGAAGAATTTGCCAATCAACTGGAACCGGGCGGTGTTATTTCCATCGGCAGCGGCGGTTTATATGCCATGCATGTGCTGCCTCGGATAATGGCTGATTTTCGCAAGCTCTATCCGAAGGTGTCTTTCAATCTGTATACAAATAATGCGGATCACATAAAAGAACGGCTCGAACAAGGTCTGCTTGATTTCGGGCTTTTGCTGGAACCGGTGGATGTGGCTAAATTTGATTATATCCGTATGGCAGAGCGTGAGCGATGGGGAGTTTTCCTGCGCAAAGATCATCCCTTGTCGAGAAAGGAAACTATCTGGAAAGAGGATCTGAAGGGGGAGCCGCTCATCATGTCAGACCGGCTTTTTGTACAAAAGGAATTGGAGTCATGGTTCGGCAGTATGTATTCCGAACCGGACATTTTTGCCACTTATAATATCATTACCCATGCGGCCAATATCGTTGCCGACGGCATTGCATCGGCACTGACGATTGAAGGGGCGGTCAGTCAGTTTGGATCGGAGCAGTTTGTATTTCGCCCGCTGACACCCGATTTATCCATGTCGTCCGTATTTGTATGGAAGAAATTTCGTGCCGGTTTCACCGCAGCCGGCGTATTTTTAGAATATTTTAAAAGCCGTTATGTAAAGAATGAATAATTTTTTCTCGTTTCGAAAAAGTACAGGTATTTTTTATAATCAAAAAATAGGATGAAATGTCTTTTCTTATAGGGTAAATCGGCGATGGTAAGAAAAATTTTATTGACGGTCCTTTAGACATATGAATAACGGAGCGACGTTTATTTCTGCAGAATCGAAAGCGTACATTTTCTCTCAAAAACGGCGATAACGGAGAGAATGGGGAGATATTACATGAAATTTTCCTTATCTTTACAAATTATACTGATTTTATAGTCCGATTGCTTTATAATTAATAAATGTGAGAAACTCTCGAAAGAGGTGACGTATGAGCAGGGATTATGATGAAGAACTTCTGGAACCGCTTGCCTATTACAATAACTATTTGAAAGATAAATTTCGGGAAGTGACGGAAACTTATTTCCAAAAATTGGTGGATGAGTCGGGGATCAGTATTCCCGACAATGCTTCGCTGATGAAGAAATATGGGGAAACGACATCTCAATCGGAGCAGTTAAAAAAGAAAATCAAAAGATATTCCATGGTGAGAAATGTTTTGATTTTCCTCGGTATTTTCGATCTGATTCCGATCGTGTGGGCGGTTTATCAGAATAATATTACCGGTAATATACAAGATTTGGCGTTGAGAATTCTCATTCTTGCCGTCCTTGCGGGCATATATTTCTTCATCGTCGAGCCGAAAATTAAGACGGGAAAGAGTACGTTGGCGAATCTGGATTCCATACTGAAAAATATGGAAAAGGAAGGGTACGACATGATGGAGCCGCTGAATTCTTTATTTCACAGCGAAATGACGTCGGAGCTCATCAAAGAGGCGATTCCCTTCATTCATATGGATCCCAATTTCAATATCAAAAGATATGAACAGCTGGTGAAAAACTATAGTTTTTTAGAGAAATATGATGTCAATAATTCCACTTTGGATATTGCATCGGGGGACATTCTGGGAAATCCCTTTGTTTTTATCAAAAGAATGGTTCATCACCTCGGCGATTATACATATACGGGCTATCGGACGGTCAGTTATTGGGAGTATTACAGAGATTCCAACGGAAATACCCGTTCCCGCCGTGTCACGGAAACGCTTCGGGCAACGCTGGTAAGGCCGGGGCCTTATTATTCTCATATCGTATCCCTGATTTACGGGAATGATGCGGCGCCGAACCTGATATTTCACAGGGCACCGGGAGTGAAAGAAGAGTCCGGCGGCTTTTTCGGGGATTTCAGTTTAAAAAAGAAAATATCGGAGATCCGCAGCAGGACGAGTAAGTCCATGAAAGAGGGCGGATCTTTCCAAGGCATGGCAAATGAAGAGTTTGATGCTCTTTTCAATGCCCTTGACAGAAATAACGAGGTGGAATTCCGTCTGCTTTTTACACCGCTGGCGCAAAAAAACTATCAGGATATTTTTAAAAATTCTCCTTACGGCGACGATTTTTTCTTCAATAAGGAACGTAAAATCAACGAGGTCAAGGCCAATAATTCGCAGCATTGGGATTTTGACACCGGTCCCTTTCAGTATTGGGATTTCTCTTTTGAAAAAATTCGGGAAAAATTTATCAATTTCAATTGCAGTTATTTCGATCATATGTACTTTTCTTTTCTGCCCCTTCTGGCGATTCCCCTGTACCAGCAGATGATGCCTGCCGACTATATATACGGCGGTTCTTATGATTATAATTACAATGATTATATGACGGAAATGGTGGTCAACAGGATGGGAACGGATCTCTTCCGCCCGCCGGAAGCGGATCTGCGGGACAATGTGAAGACGATGCTGAAAACGAGCCATTACAGGAATGAAAAAGAGTCCGAGATCGTTCAGGTCGATGCCTATTCATACAGAACGGAAAAAAGATTGGACTATGTATCGGTGGTTGCCGGCGACGGCATCGCTTACAGTGTGCCTGTAGAGTGGGAAGAATATATACCGGTGACGAAGAGAGACTATATAGAAGTTACCGAAATCAAGTCGGCAGGGGAGGGATACCGAAATATCAAAGGGCTGGATTATTACCAGAATTCAGAGGCAAATGAAAATAAAGCCTTTGCATACGGCAGCTATATAGCCGGTAAATTATATAGAGCAGACCAACCGTTATCAGAACTGTTGGAAAAAGTATATGCACAATACAGAGGAGGCTAAAATGGCAAATCAACTTGATGAATTGAATCCGGAAATTATGGAAGAAGGCAGGGACGTCCATGTCATTGCAAAAGTGATCCCCGTAGTGGCGACGGCAGGAGAGAAAATGATCCCCTATCTCATCATGGCGGCAGGTGTTGCGGTGATACTGGCAGGAATTTTCTTTGAAAACTATATTGCCGCAGCTTTGGGTGTCGTCGTCGTAGGGTTCCCTTGGTGGAAGCTCCGCCAGATCAGTTCCGAATTTAATATGATGGAGCAAAGAATACAGACGGCGGCTTCGGAAATCGACAATTTTATGGAACAGCGTGTTATTATTCTGACGAACGTGGCGCAACTGGTGGAAAAATCCATCTCCGTGGACAAGGAGCTCTTTTTGGACATAGCCAAGTACAGAAGCGGCAATTTCGGAGAAGAAACAAGAAGCGAAGTAAACAATGAATTGAACAGGGCGGCAAGGGCGATCAATGTGGCATTGGAAAATTATCCGGATCTGAAAAGCCAGGACACGATCAGAGATGCGATGCAGCAAAATTCTTATTTGCAGAGGGAAATCACGGCGGCACGGACTTTTTACAATGATGCGGTCAATACTTGGAACAGGGAAATATTTGAATTTCCTTTCAAGAAAATCGTTGCTGCAAGAGAAGGAAGAACCACAAGAATTCCCTTCATTGCAGAAAAAGAAATCAAAGAAAAATCAAGAGGCGTATTCTTCTGAAAGCGGAAGAGGCAGGGGTTATGCCCTGCTTTTTTTGTGCCTTTTTTCAGGCAGCAGAGATATCGTGCTTTCTTCGGAATAGGGACAGGATCTTCTTGTCGGTAGAAAGAGGTGCGGCAATGGGTTATAATGTTTTATTATAAATATTTGTAAGAATGCGGGGGGCTGTCATGGCGGAATTGAATTTATTGCAGGAAAAAATACTGAAAGACGGCGTGATCAAAGCAGGAAACGTGCTGAAAGTGGACAGTTTCCTCAATCATCAGATCGATGTTCCTTTTATCAGCGAATTGGGGAAAGAGTTTAAGTCCCTTTTTGCCGATAAAAAGGTGGACAAGATACTGACCATCGAAGCGTCGGGCATCGGCATTGCCTGCCTCACTGCCGTTTATTTCGGCGTTCCCGTCCTCTTTGCCAAAAAATCGGCAGGAAGCAATATGGACAAAGACATGTATGAAACGGAAGTCCATTCCTACACGCATAACAAAGTCAATCATGTGGTGGCATCCAAGAAATATCTCCATAAAGGGGAGCATATCCTCATCATGGACGACTTTCTTGCTAACGGATGTGCCGTCCGGGGGCTGATCGATCTGGTCGGACAGGCGGGAGCTGTGGTGGAAGGCATCGGCATATGCATAGAAAAAGGCTTCCAAGGCGGCGGAGATGAACTGCGCAAAGCCGGTTATGATGTGAAATCTTTGGCTATCATTGAAAAAATGGATGCAGAAACAGGCGTCATTACTTTTCGGTAAGGAGGAGTTGCGGTGAATAAAGATCCGATCTATGAATTTTACGGCGATGTACCTTTGAAAAAAGCGGTGCCTTTCGGACTGCAGCATGTACTTGCCATGTTTGTGGCAAATATCGCTCCCATTCTCATTGTGACCGCTGCGGTGAAAATACCGGCGGAAGAAGCGGCATCTCTCGTGCAGGCCGCCATGATCATCGCCGGTGTGGGATCGCTGCTCCAGATGTTTCCTTTTTGGCGCATCGGAAGCGGAATGCCGATCATCATGGGGATCAGCTTTACCTTCGTGTCCCTGTTCTGTGTGATCGGTGTGAAATACGGCTACGGTGCCGTGCTGGGAGCCGCCCTTGTGGGAGGGATACTGGAAGGCATCTTGGGCATGGGGATCGGCTGGTGGCGCAAATTTGTTCCGCCCATCGTGTCCGCCAGTGTCGTCACAGCCATCGGATTTTCCCTGCTTCCCATCGGGGCCAATTCTTTCGGCGGCGGTTTCGGAAATCCTGAATTCGGCGACTCAAAATATCTGATCGTCGGTACGATCACCTTAATTTCCTCTCTTCTTTTCAATATCAAAGCAAAATCTTTTTATAAACAGCTTTCCGTTCTGGTCGGTCTCGTCGTCGGTTACGGAGCGGCTTTCTTTTTCGGAATGGTGAACATGAGCGGCCTTGCTTCCGTATCTCCCGTCTCCCTTCCCGGATTCATGCCCTATGCCATGGAATTTCATGCCGACGCCATATTTTCCGTATTTCTTATCTTCCTCGTATCGGCGACGGAAACATTGGGTGACACCTCCGCCCTTGCCGTCATGGGATTCGGACGAAATGCAAAAGACAGAGAAATCTCCGGCGCCATCACCGTAGACGGGTTCGTCAGCAGTCTCTCTTCTCTCTTCGGCTGCATGCCGATCACCTCGTTCAGCCAAAATATCGGCCTCATTGCCATGACAAAAGTGGTGAACAGAAAAGCCGTCGCTTGCGGAGCGGCGATCATGATATTGGCAGGACTGATTCCTGCCGTGGGAGTCATCCTCGCTTCCCTTCCCGATGCGGTCCTCGGCGGCTGCACCCTCATGATGTTCGGCACCATCGTCGTCCGTATGATCGGTCAATGCGGTTATTCCGAAAGAAATATGACCATCGTCGCCCTCTCTCTTTCCATCGGTCTCGGATTCACCGGTACGCCTCAGATTTTCCGCATATTCCCCGATATATTGCGGAGCATCTTTGCAGAAAACTGCGTCGCCGTCGTATTCATCGTGGCAGTCCTGCTGAACCTCATTCTTCCGAAGGAAAAAGAAGAAACGGAATAAATTGTAACAGATCAAAACATCGTCCTCAGAGATGGTGTTTTTGTTTCCAAAAAATGAAAAAGATTACAGAAAGTTTTTTCACGTCATTGCAGACTTCCGGCGGCTCTGTATATTTTGATTAAAAATTTATTTTAAATCAGGAAATATTCTGTTATCCGCAGGTGAAAATTTATATAAGAAATATGCTGAAGTAATAATTTCTATCGAAAAGCGAAATGCAGAATACATTGACGGTCCGTCATTAAAGATCTATTATCATTAGTAATAGTATTATTATATATAAAAATAATAATTTAATATGAAGCAAAGAATATTTATTACAAAGTAAGAATCAATGACAGAAGTTCATTTGAGTTTACAAGTTTATCATCCGGGTAATAATAAATGACGAAAACATAAGGAATAGAAAGATTTATCAAAAAGGCATGAAGCGAAAACCGTGAAAGGAGTTTCGTTGCCGAGATAGATCTCTGCCTTGTGTTTTTTTTATACAAATTTTCAGCATCAACGTACATCTTTGGCTTAGAATCGGTCACTTCTGCAAATATTTGGAGCGATAACCGATTTTATATAATTAGTATTGGTTATTTGGTTTATGGGAGGCAAAATAGATGAATCAGATTTATAAAGTCATTTGGAGCAAGGTGAAAAACTCCTGTGTCGTCGTTTCTGAAATCGCAAGAACCCGCAGCAGAAGCGTATCGGGCGGGGGAGCCAAAAGAACGTTGGCGGCGCTCATGACTGTGCTGGCACTGACGACCATGCAGGGCGTATCGGCACAGGACGGGGTCACGACTTTTGTCGATCCGACGAATAAGAATATCAAGATGGGGAATGGTATTGAATTACGCAACAACAACGGGCAGAACGGTACGGTGGCCATCGGTGATCATGTACAGGTCGATGACTATGTCATGCAGCAGGGCAGTGTTGCCATCGGAAATAATGCTTTTGTTGAAAATATGTGGGGCGGACAGGAAAGAACTTTCCGTTTCGGCATGACTGAAAATAAGGATCTCATGGCAGGAATTGCCATCGGGCAAAATACGTATGCTCGCAGCGGTATACAAATCGGTGATCATAAGTATATCGGCCGTTTAGGCGATACTACTGTGAATCCTACAACTGATAGCGCGAAACGAAATCTTGCCATTGTCATGGGAACGACAACGCTCGGACACAACAGCTATTCAAACGGAGCATTTACAACGAATACGGGCGCTTTTTCCATCATGACCAATGGTTATGAAACAGGGAATGCAATGATGGTAGGTCAGAATTTCGGTGCCGTCATTAACGGTTCATTCAACAGTATCGAATCAAAAACATCGAGCAATATGTATTCCGGAATTGCTAACTCTGTAGTCGGTACAGTCAATAGAGTCAATAATTCCAACGGTACTCTGATTTTCGGTGCCGGCAATGAAGTCACAAACTCTGTTGAAAATATTACCGTACCGCTTTTAGGATATACACCGTCAGATGCGAAAGATTTGGCAGATACTTTGCGCAGCAATATCCGCGGTACTGACGGAAACGGTACACCCGGCGGTGCGGTTCTTGCCATCGGCGGCGGCAACAAGGTAGACTATGCCATCCGTTCGCAAGTATCCGGTGTGGGCAATACATTAACCGGTACATCCGCGAGCAGAGCTTCTTATAATATGCTGAACGGCTATCGGAATAAGGGCACGACCACCTCTTATGCTACGATGATCGGTACCTTAAATACGATAACTAATGGTAAAAATAATATTATTGTGGGCAATAAACAGAAACTGACAAGTGCATCCAATAACATTATCTTAGGCACGGCTGACAGTGAAACTGAAACGACCGTTTCTGATGCTGTTGTTATCGGCCACAACGGAAAAACTTCCGTAGAAGGCGGTGTAGCACTCGGCAGCAGTTCTGTTGCATCCACCGCTTTGGGACAGCAGGGGTATGATCCGTCTGCGAAGGCAAATTCCACGTCATCCGCTATTGCTTGGAAATCCACGGCAGGCGCTGTTTCCGTAGGGGATACATCAAAAAATATCACCCGCCAGATCACAGGCGTTGCGGCAGGTACTGCAGATACCGATGCAGTCAACGTAGCACAGCTGAAAGCAATCATTGGCGGCGGCAGCGGCGGGACTCCGATTCACTTCTTCTCTGTCAACGGTGATGAAACTCAAGGAAACTATAACAATGACGGTGCAACAGGAACCAATGCCGTCGCTATCGGTACCGGTGCAAGTGCAACCCAAAACGGAGCGATTGCTATCGGCCATATTGCTCAAGCAACAGGCGGTACAGCTATTGCATTGGGCTTTAATGCAATAGCTGCAGGAAGCAGCACTGTTATCGGTGAGTCTTCTATTGTAAACGCTCCGAATGCAGGCCAAGGAATGGGGTCTGTTATTATCGGTACAGAATCCGCAGATATTGCCGGAGGTAAAGATGCCGGTGCATCGAACGATACAATTATCGGCGGCGGCAATAGAATAAATGAATCGAACGGTGTCTTTGTAAGAGGTCAGGGGAACATTGTAGATAATGCGTATAAAATGGAAGCATTGACATCTGAAGATCAACAAAAGCTTGTCGCTCAAATGTTTATGGGTACTCCCGCAGGCGACGTTTATGAAAAAATAGGCAGCCATGTTTCCGTCAACGGTGACGGCAACTATGTAAAAAATGCCACGTTCTCACAGATTTCCGGGACCAATAACCAAATCATCGGTTCCGATGACACTTCGGCAGATTTCAACATCGTGACAGGCAACCGGAATGTGGTAGAAAATTCGACCTATAATATTGTAACAGGCGATAAATATAAAATTACCGGAGCGAACAATAATGTGATTCTCGGCTCTTCCGATGAAATAAAAGAAATCACCGTATCCGACACGGTCAGCATCGGTCATAATGCCAATGCAACCGTCGAAGGCGGCGTAGCACTCGGTGCAAATTCCGTGGCAAGTGTAGCAGCAGGAGTTGCCGGCTATAACCCGAGCAGCAAAGCAGTAACAGGTGCGGCATGGACATCTACCGCAGCAGCTGTTTCCGTAGGTGACGTGGCAAATAATATCACCCGTCAGATTACAGGCGTTGCAGCAGGTAAGGAAGACACCGATGCAGTCAACGTAGCACAGCTGAAAGAAGCCTATGACGGAATTTCCAAGACGGTCAATGCAAACAAGGTCGTAGGAAGCGATAATATCACAGTAACTGCACTTGATGACGGTAAAGGGACACAAGTTTCCTTGAATAAGGATATCACCCTCGGAGATAAAAACGGTACAAATGTAGCCATCAGCGGTACTGACGGAAAAATCACGGCAAGCAAGGGAACTGATACAGTGACCATTGACGGGACAGGAATGAAGATTGGCGGCGGTCCGTCGGTAACAAAGGACGGTATCGACGGAGGCAGTAAGACAATCACCAATGTAGCAGACGGTGTCAATGCTAACGATGCGGTCAACGTAGGTCAGCTGAACAAAATAAAACAAGAGCTGACGGACAGTAATACGAAATTAAAAGATACCGGTAATGTATTGTCCGTTGATGAGGCAAAGAAAACGCTGAATCTGGAGATCCAAGATACGGCAGGCACTATCGTCAAGGGAAGTGTAAACTTGTCTGAGCTGGCAGGTGCTGTTGATACGGATACGAGAAACACCATAACAACAGATGATGACAATGTAGTCATAGACGACTCAAGCACGAATGATGACGGAAGCACCAACTATAAGATAAGCGTGAAGACTGACGGCAAAGTTGAATCGGGAAATACGGGAATTGTAACGGGCGGTACCGTATTTAGTGAAACCCGTGTAGCCGAAGGCGGAAACTATAACTATATCAGCAGTGCAAACAGCGCAGCAGACAATCTCATTGCTTTGGATAAACAGGTAGGAACGAATACGACAAGTATCACCAACCTGAATGTCAAAATGAATGATCTCGGCGGCCGTGTCGACAAAGTGGGGGCAAGTTCGGCAGCTCTTGCAGCGCTTCATCCCCTTGATTTCGATCCGGAAGACAAGTGGAACTTTGCAGCCGGCTTCGGCCACTACAAGAGTGAATCTTCCGCAGCACTCGGTGCGTTCTATCGTATGAATGAAGACACCATGTTCAGCGTAGGCGGAACATTCGGCGGAGAAAGAATGTGGAATGCCGGAGTTTCCGTGAAAC
>ERZ506896.587-NODE-587-length-26344-cov-8.686485_pt1 | contig 26344 bp, 26 predicted proteins | sample MGYA00513176_ERZ506896 | MGnify/ENA metagenome assembly ERZ506896
TGCACCGCGAGGTTTCCCAGAACGTCAAGCGCCTCATGGAGATCGGCTGCTATCGCGGTCTGCGTCATCGTCGCGGCCTGCCCGTTCGCGGCCAGCGCACGCACACGAATGCCCGTACCCGCAAGGGTCCGCGCAAGCAAATCGGCGGCAAGAAGAAGTAGTGAGGTAAGCAAACCGTGGCTAAGAAGCAAGTACGTACTACGCGCATCAAGCGCTCTGAGCGTAAGAACATTGCCGTGGGCGCCGCTCACATCAAGTCTACGTTCAACAACACCATTGTCTCCATCACCGATCCCCAGGGCAACGTGATCTCCTGGCAGTCCGCGGGCACCGTGGGCTTCAAGGGCTCGCGCAAGTCCACGCCGTTCGCCGCGCAGATGGCCGCCGAGGCCGCCGCGAAGACGGCTATGGAGCACGGGCTGAAGAAGGTTGCCGTCTACGTGAAGGGCCCGGGTTCCGGTCGCGAGACCGCCGTCCGCTCCCTGCAGGCTGCCGGCCTCGAAGTGGCCAGCATCCAGGACTGCACCCCCATCCCGCACAACGGCTGCCGCCCCAAGAAGCGTCGCCGCGTGTAACTGAAAGGATCGTACATTATGGCAATCAACAGAACTCCGGTTCTCAAGCGCTGCCGTCAGCTGGGCATCGATCCTGTGGTGCTCGGTTACTCCAGCAAGAAGGAATCCATCCGCCAGCCCAAGCGTCGCCGCAAGGAGAGCGAGTACGCTATGCAGCTGCGCGAGAAGCAGAAGGCCAAGTTCATCTACGGCGTGCTCGAGAAGCAGTTCCGTGGGTACTTCAAGCGCGCCAAGTCCATGGAGGGTCAGACCGGTGAGAACCTGATGACCATCCTGGAGACCCGTCTCGACAACGTGGTCTTCCGTCTGGGCTTCGCCCGCACCCGCAAGGAAGCCCGCCAGATGGTGACCCACGGCCACATCTGCGTGAACGGCCGCCGCGTGGACATCCCGTCCTTCCGCGTGCGTCCCGGCGAGCTCGTCTCGGTGGCCCCCAAGGCCAAGGAGCTTCTCGTGGTGAAGAGCGCTCTGGTCTCTAACGAGCGCGTTCAGGTCCCGGCATGGCTGGAGATCGACATCGAGAAGCTGCAGGGCAGCGTGCTGTCCCTCCCGACGCGCGACCAGATTGATCTGGACATCAACGAGCAGCTCATCGTCGAACTGTACTCGAAATAATCGCGACTTTTTTAGGAGGCTACCCATACATGACAGAGTTCATGAGGCCTACCGTTACCACGGAGGAAGTCAACGACACCGTTGCCCGCTACATCGTCGAGCCGCTCGAGCGCGGCTACGGCAACACGCTGGGCAACTCCATGCGTCGCGTGCTGCTCTCCTCGCTGGACGGGGCTAAGGCCACCGCCATCCAGATCGAGGGCGTCCAGCACGAGTTCACTACCGCGGAAGGCGTCATCGAGGACATCGCCGACATCGTGCTGAACGTGAAGGGCCTGGTGTTCTCCCAGGTGTCCGACGAGGCCGACGAGGCGACCGCCCACGTGTTCGCCGAGGGCCCCTGCACGGTGACCGGCGCCGATCTGGAGGTGCCGGGCCAGTTCAACCTGGTGAATCCCGACCACGTCATCGCCACGGTGGCCGACGGCGGCCAGCTGGACATGACCATCCGCATCGGTGTCGGCCGCGGCTACGTGTCCGCCGAGCGCAACAAGCGCACGGAGGATCCCATCGGCATCATCCATGTGGACTCGCTGTTCTCGCCGGTGCGCCGTTGCACGATGAACGTGACGGACACCCGCGTGGGCCAGCGCACCGACTACGACAAGCTGGTTTTGGAAGTTGAAACCGACGGATCGCTTGCCCCCACGGAGGCAGTGTGCCGCGCGGCCAACATCATCAACCAGTACATGGGCGCGTTTTTGGCTTTGGCTTCCACCGGCGAGGAGGAAGAGGGCGAGGCTCCCTCCATCTTCGCGCCGGAGGGTCAGGAGTCCAACGCCGAGCTTGACAAGCAGATCGAGGATCTGGACCTTTCCGTCCGCTCCTACAACTGCCTGAAGCGCGCGGGCATCCATTCCGTGCGCCAGCTCGTCGAGTTCTCCGAGAACGACCTGCTCAACATTCGGAACTTTGGTGCGAAGTCCATCGAGGAAGTGAAGGACAAGCTCATTTCCATGGACCTCAATTTGAAGCTTTAGGAGACAAAGAGTTATGAGACACAACAAGAAGGGTCGCAAGCTCGGCACCGACTATAGCCATACTAAGGCTATGAAGCGCAGCTTGGTTTCCGCCCTGTTCCTGAACGACCGCATCAAGACGGTGGAGTCCCGTGCCAAGGAGATCCGCCCGCAGGTCGACAAGGTGATCACCTGGGCTAAGCGCGGCGATCTGCATTCCCGCCGCCTGGCCATCGCCTACCTGAACGACAAGGAGCTCGTTCGCGAGATCTTCGAGAAGGTCGCCCAGGGCATGTTCCAGGATCGTCCCGGCGGCTACACCCGCATCATGAAGCTCGGGCCCCGCAAGGGCGACAACGCCCCCATGGTCATCATGGAGCTCGTGACCGAGCCCTGCGTGCCCAAGGCCGAGCGCAAGGCCGCTGCCGAGAAGAAGGCCGCTGCCGAGAAGAAGGCCGCTGCCAAGAAGGCCGCCCCGAAGAAGGTCGCCAAGAAGGCCGACAAGTCCGAGGAGCTCGCCGAGGATCTGGGCTTTGAGGCCGACGGCACTGCCGAGCAGATCGAGGCTGTGGATGCCGCCGAGGCCGTTGCCGAGAACGGCGCCGAGATGACCGATGCCGAGAAGGTCGAGGCCGTCGAGGAGAAGAAGGCCGAAGAGGCCGAGGCGTTCCGCGAGACCGAGGAGACCGCCGGCGATCCCGCCGAGGCCGCCAAGGAGGAAGCCGAGAAGGCCGAGGCCGAGGCTGCCAAGGAGGTCGAGACCTCCGAGGTGGAGAAGGCTGAGGAAGAGAAGGCCGACGTCAAGAGCGAGTAATCGTTCGACTGGGAACTTCGGGTGCGCCGCGCGCCCGCCAGCCGCAAAAGCGGAGCGCGGAAGCATCGTTCTATACTGGAGAAGCCGCCCTCGGGCGGCTTCTCTGCGTTCCCTCCCGTAGGAGGCGGTCTTGGTCGCCCCTTGCCGCAGGCGCGGTATGACTCGCGGTGGGGGGGGGTCTCATGACGGCAAGGCAACGCGCGTCCAACCTCTGAATTACTATCGGCTCGCTCAAGTTTAGCTTGCTGCTGAGGCCCATAGAATACTCCTTGCAAGGGCAACCGATCTTGCTCCTGCAGTGTAAGTACATGGGTATCGCACCGATTGAAAGGAGCCGGATCATGGCTGACAAGGATACGCTGATGGAGGAGTTCGTTGCGACCGAGGCCGCCAAGGCCGAAGACGCCGCCAAGGATCTCGAGCGCGTCGAGCAGCAGGTTGTGGCCGAGGCCACCATGTCCACCGAGTACGATGACGCGCTGGGCAACGAGCAGGCTGCCGCCGAGGATGCGGAGACTGCCTTCGAGTTCGAGCAGGCCGAGATTGCGGCCGAGCAATCGCTCTAACATCTGCATGCGGGCCGTGCGGCTCGCCGATTCGAGGCCGGTTCGCTAACTCGCCGGCTTCATGATGACTCCACCAAGCCTGGGCTCTTCCTTAACAGGAGCCCGCGGGATGGCTTGACGGAATTGAAAGAAGGCGCCCCTTGGCATAGGGACGCCTTCTTTTGCGCCTCTGCACAAAACACGAGCGCTCACCGGCGTCTGGCCGATGGGGGAGGGATGGCGTCCGTGACGATGGGGGCTCTGTGGGATACTGGCGACATGGAAAAAGCCCCGACATATTCTGCCGCATCCGAGAAGGGGGACGCCGGCGCTGCTCGCGCAGACGCTGCAAAACGCGCAGGCGGTGCGAGATGCGGCGCCGGCGAAGCTCGCCGTGCCGCGCGCATCGGTGCGAAAGGGACACTGCGCACTGTGGACGCCCGCGTGAAGATCGGGCTGCTTGTGGCCTATTCCGTGGCGCTTTTCTGCACGGAAAACCTTCTGGGTTTGGGCGTGGCGGCTGCGCTGCTGGCGGCCGTGGCATTCGTCGGGGGCGTCTCCGTTGCCCGTCTGCTGCGCGAAGGGGCCTTTGCCTACCTCATTGTCGGCTTCCTGCTCGTCTACAATGTTGCAGCCTCTGGGTGGCTTGCGGGAATCGCGGTGGCCCTCCGGTTGCTTCTGCTGGTATGGGCGAGTCTTTTGCTCATGGCGCTTTCCACGCCCGCAGAGCTTTCCGAGGCGCTGCGCCGGCTGCTCTCCCCCCTGGGCCGTCTGGGGCTGCCCGTACGCGACTTCACGACGTCGCTTTCCATCGCCCTGCGGTTCATGCCGCTGCTTTCCGAGGAGCTGAGGGCCGTGAGGGCTGCCCAGGCCTCGCGGGGAGCTGCCTTCGAGGGCGCAGGGCTCGTGCGGCGCCTGCGAGCCTATGGGGGCCTCATGGTGCCGCTGTTCGTGGGGCTTTTCCGTCGGGCCGACCGCCTGGCATCCGCTATGGAGGCGCGCTGCTACGGGGCTTCCGGCGTACCGACGTCGCTTGATGGGCGCCGTTTCGCCTTTGGCGACGGAGCGACCCTCCTCGTCGGCGTTGTCGCCTGCGCCGTCTTTGCGCTCATTCCTTAGGAGTTTGCGACGAGGTCGCCTTCGTCCCCGTCGGGTATCGGAATGCCGTGCGACTCTGGGGTATTGAGCGATTCGCTCGTCTTCGGGTGCTTCTCGCGCTTTGCCCGCGCCGGTGCCAGCTCGCTTATCAGGATGGCGGCGAAAATGAGGACGAAACCTGCGGCCATGCGCCCGGTGACCACCTCGCCGTAGAACAGCACGCTGGCCAGCACGCCGAAGACCGATTCCAAGGACAGCAGAAGCGACCCCTGGGCCGGCGACACGTGGGCGAGCCCCACGTTCTGGAAGAGGTAGCACAGTCCCGAGGCGAACACCACGAGGTAGAACAGGTTGAAGGCGAACTCCGGCGTGAGGGCCGCCAGGTTCGGCGCCGGCTCGGTGAGAGCGCCGACGACAAGTCCCGCAATGCCGCCGAAGAGGAACTGGTACACGGTGAGCGCGAGCACGTCGAAGCGCTTCGAATAGCGCGCGATGGCGATGATCTGCGCCGCGAAGAAGACGGCGCACAGAAGCGTCATGGCATCGCCGAACTCGAAGGCGAGCGAGCCGGCGGTGAGCGACACGAGCCCGATGCCCGTGATGCAGAGAGCGGCGGCGCCCACGTTGGCGAAGGTGGGGCGCTTGCCGGCGACGGTCCACAGCATGAAGGGCACGATGACGCAGTAAGTGGCCGTAAGGAAGGCGTTCTTGCCCGGCGTGGTGTCGGCGAGCCCCACGGTCTGCACCCAGAACGCGAGGAAGGTCACGGCGGCCAGCACGAGTCCCGCCTTAAGGCAGGGCCCGTTCAGCGTGCCCTTAAGCGACCGATGGAACACAGCGGCCATGAGCAGTCCCGTCAGGAAGAAGCGCACGCCGATGAGCTGGGCCGGGGGCAGCACGTCGACGGCGTCCTTCATCACCACGAAGGCGAACCCCCAAATAATGGTGGCCGCCAGCAGCATCAGCTTGTACACGAAGCCCGGGATATGTCTCTTCTCAGTCACAGCGAGCCATTATAGTGCGGCCTTTCGCGTTTCGCCAGGTTACTGCCAGCTAACGGGGGCGCAACGGAATCTTGTTGACGGATGCGGGCGCGCGGAGCGGCCGCATGATGGAAGGTAAGCATTGAACCCGACCAGAGAGGACGTGCGCTATGTACTATTCCAGCGGCAACTACGAGGCCTTCGCCCATCCGCTTCCGCCAAAGGGCGTGGAGAACAAGCAGGCCTACATTATCGGCAGCGGCCTGGCAGGCCTGGCGGCGGCGTGCTTTCTCGTGCGCGACGGCCGGATGCCCGGCGAGAAGATCCACATCCTGGAGCGCGACCCGCGTGCCGGCGGCGGCTGCGACGGCTGGGATTACCCGGGGCTGGGCTACACCATGCGCGGCGGCCGCGAGATGGACAACCACTTCGAGGTGATGTGGGATCTGTTCCGCGACATTCCTTCCATCGAGGATCCGTCGGTATCGGTGCTCGACTACTACTATTGGTTGAACAAGCGCGATCCGAACTACTCGCTGTGCCGCGCCACGCAGGATCGCGGCCAGGACGCCCATACTGACAACAAGTTCAACCTGTCCGACAAAGCCTGCATGGAAATCATGAACCTGTTCTTCACCCCGGAAGAGGAGCTGCAGGACAAGGTCATCACCGAGTACTTCTCCGATGAGGTGCTGAACTCGAACTTCTGGCTGTACTGGCGCACCATGTTCGCCTTTGAGAACTGGCACTCGGCGCTGGAGATGAAGCGCTACGTTACCCGTTTCGTGCACCATTTGGGCGGTCTGCCCGACTTCTCGGCTTTGCGCTTCACCCGGTACAACCAGTACGAGTCCATGATCCTGCCTATGGTGAACTATCTTGAGGCGCACGGCGTGGACTTCCAGTTCAACACCCACGTGACTGATGTGCGCTTCAGCTGCGATGACGCTAAGGACGATGACCGGAAGCTGGCTACGGAGATTCGGCTGGTGCGCGAGGACGGCCCGGCGGCGGTGGACGCGGCCGAGGGCGTGCAGCCCGACGGCAAGACGGCCCCGGCGGCCGACCTCACGCGCGAGGAGACCATCCCGCTCACGGAAAACGACCTCGTCTTCATCACGCCCGGCAGCCTGGTGGCCCACTCCTCCTTCGGCAGCCAGGACGCCCCGGCCCGCTTCGCCCCCGAGCTCACCCCCGGCGATGGCTGGGATCTGTGGAAGAGGATCGCGGCCCAGTCGCCGGAGTTCGGCCGCCCGGAGAAGTTCTGCGGCGATCCGGAGAAGAGCAACTGGGAGAGCGCCACGGTGACCACGCTGGACGAGAAGATCCTGCCGTACATCGAGAAGATCTGCAAGCGCGACCCACTCTCCGGCGGTGTGGTGACGGGCGGCATCGTGTCGGTGAAGGACTCCAGCTGGCTGCTCTCCTGGACCATCAACCGGCAGCCGCAGTTCCGCGCCCAGCCCGAGGGACAGGTGTGCGTGTGGCTCTACGGCCTGTTCACCGACGTGCCCGGCGACTACGTGAAGAAGCCCATGCGCGATTGCACGGGCAAGGAGATTTGCGAAGAGTGGCTGTACCATCTGGGCGTGCCGACCGACCAGATCGAAGAGCTGGCCGAGCGCAGCTGCAACACCGTGCCCTGCATGATGCCCTACATTACGGCCTTCTTCATGCCCCGCGCCGAGGGCGATCGTCCGCTTGTGGTGCCCGAGGGGGCGGTGAACTTCGCCTTCATCGGCCAGTTCGCCGAAACGCCGCGTGACACCATCTTCACCACCGAGTACTCCATGCGCACCGGTATGGAAGCGGTTTACACCCTGCTCAACATCGACCGCGGCGTGCCCGAGGTCTGGGGCAGCACCTATGATGTCCGCAGCCTGATCGATGCAACGGTCAAACTGCGTGACGGCAAGAAGATCACTGATATGGATCTGCCCTTCATCCAGCGGGTGGCCCTCAAGGAAGTGCTCAAGAAGATCGAGGGCACCGACCTTGAGAAGTTCCTCAAGGAATACCATGCCATCTGATGCTGTCTGAGAATCGTCCCCCGATCCTCTGACCCTCTTTTCTGAATGCGGTAAAGCCCTGCACCCTTTCCATGGGATGCGGGGCTTTGCCCTTTTTCTCGGAATTTTCAAACGTTTTACCAAAACAGTATGACTATTGTGGGATTCCTTGACACGGATTTTACAAAAATCCCTTGCGGAAACTGGGGTTCTATGTTAAGATTTAGGTAACAAACAGCCCTCTCGGCCTTGCTGAAGCCCGCCAGTTCCCCAAAAGGGAAAACAACGCTGCACAGCATGGAAGAAGAGGGCTGAAAGAGCGTATTGAATCAAAGGAGGTCTTTCCCTGTGAAACAGTTCATTACCCGCCGCAGCTTTATCAAGGCTGCCGGTGCTGCTACGGCACTGACCGCAGTTTCTGTCGGTGCACCCGCCGCCTTTGCGGAGGAGACCAATTGCTTCTTTGGTGACAAAGCGGATGTGACCATCCTCTACACCAACGATGTCCACACCTATATCGACAACAAGTCCCCCAAGCCCACCTATGCCGCCATTGCTGCCCTGAAAAAGAGCATCGAGGACACCGGCCGGGATGTGCTGCTGGTGGATGCAGGTGACCATATCCAGGGCACCGCTTACGGCTCCATGGATGACGGCGCTACCATTATCGAGCTGATGAACGAGGCCGGTTACGATCTGGCCACCCCCGGCAACCATGAGTTCGACTACGGCATGGCCCGCGCCAAGGCTGTGCTCCGGGAAGCCGACTTCCCCTATGTCTCCTGCAACTGGGTCGATCTGCGCACCGGATTCAACGTTCTGCCCAGCGTCAAGTTCTTCTTTGTGGGCGGCCGCAAGATCGCTTTTGTGGGCGTGACCACCCCCGAGACCTTTACCAAGTCCACCCCGGCCTACTTTATGAACGATGCACAGACCAAGTATATCTACGACATTCTGGGCGGCGAGGACGGCCAGAAGCTCTACGATGCCGTTCAGAAGGCCATCGACAAGGCTGAGTTCTGGGGCGCTGACACCATCATCGGTCTGGGCCATCTGGGCGTTGACCCCTCCTCCTCTCCCTGGACCAGTGAGGAAGTCATTGCACACACCCACGGCTTCACCGCCTTCATCGACGGCCACTCCCACACTGTGATGGCCAACAAGCAGGTCACCGATGCTTCCGGCAAGGCAGTCACCCTGACCCAGACCGGTTCTTACTTCAAGAATATCGGCAAGATGACTGTGGGCGCAGATGGCACCATCACCACTGAGCTCATCGACACCTACGAGGGTCTGGATGCTGCCGTGGCCGCCACCGCCTCCAACTGGATCAGCGCAGTGGACGATATGCTGGGCGAGGAGATCGCAGTGGGCGATACCAAATTCTACATCAACGATCCCGCCACCGGCAAGCGCCGCATCCGCTCCGGCGAGACCAACCTCGGCGACTTCGTGGCCGACGGCATCTACACCTACTTCAACGAGATCGAGGAGCTCCACTGTGATATCGCCATTATGAACGGCGGCGGCATCCGCACCGATGTGGAGGCTGGCCCCTGGAGCTTCAAGACCTGCAAGACCGTCAGCCCCTTTGGCAACGTGGCCTGCCTGATGTCCGTGACTGGCCAGCAGATCCAGGACGCTCTGGAGTTTGGTGCCCGCTTTGCCGGGTCTGAGGGCAAGGAGAACGGCGGCTTCCTGCAGGTGGCAGGTGCCAGGTACACGATCCACCCCATGATCCCCAACACCGTTCAGACCAACGACAAGAATGTCTGGACCGGCAGCGCCGCCATCCCGCGTGTCAGCAATGTGGAGATCTACGACAAGACCACCGGTACTTATAAGCCCCTTGACCCGAACGCCACCTACGCTCTGGCCGGCATGAACTACACCCTGCGCAATCTGGGCGATGGCTTTGCCATGTTCGATGGCGCGACCCTCATCAAGGACTATGTCTCTGAGGACTACCTTGTCATGTCCAGCTACGCAGCTATGTTCGGCGGCGTGGATGCCAACGGTCTGCCGCATCTGGCAAGTGCCAACAGCCCGCTGGCCGATTACCCCGGCTACCTGCTCAACTACGAGGACCCGTACGGCGCAGGCCGCATCCAGATGATCTGGTAAATTAAGGATACGACCCTCTCCGTCAACGCCGCAGGCTTTGACGGAGAGGGTTATTTTTAAGCAGCATTGTCAGCAGGAAACGAACCCGGTTTGTGGATCAGGATAGGGGAAAGTTGCACAAATCCGGCAGAGCATCCTTGTATACTACGCCAAAGTTTGCAACTTTTTTTATTTGTTTGCTTGCGAACGATCTGCGCTGGAAGTATAATAAACAGGCAAGTAATATATCAGCTGTGCTGTGGCAGGCACAGAGACAAAGGAGAAACATTATGCAGACACGGTATACCAGCGCCGACCAGTGGGCAGAGGCCAAGGACGGCGTGATCCCTGCACCCTACGCTCTGGAAGAGGGCGAGCAGATCATTGACCAGTATCTTGAGCCGGTCATCTTCCACAACGTCAACGGTCCCGACATCGGTGTGACCACCTGCGGCGTGATCGTCAAGGACGGCCTGTACTTTAAGGATCTGGACAACAGCGGCGAGCTGGCTCCCTACAAGGATTGGCGGCTGAGCCCTGAGCAGCGCGCTGAGGATATGGTCAAGCATCTGCGGCTGGATCAGCAGGCAGGCCTTGTGCTGAACACCCTGTTCAACAGCCCTGTGGTGCCCACCCGTGCCGAGGCCACCAACGCCGAAGGCAAGCTGGAGCTGGGCAAAATCTACAAGCACCACAACCCCGGTGAAAAGCCCATGCCCGGCCCTCTGCCCGGCATGACCGTCAGCATTGATGACAGCCACGTTCTGGAAAAGCACATTGCCGCCGGTGTTTACCGCGGTGACATGCGCTGCGAGGCCGGCATGGTGGCTCTGTACCACAACGCCGGCACCCAGATGCTGGAATACGAGGCCTGCAAGGGCGGCGTGGCCATTCCGTACTCTCTCCACACCAACCCCATCAACATCGGTTACCCGGACTCTCTGGGCATCGGCGCGGCTGTCATTGGTGACGGCAACACCGACATGGTCTATGAGATGGCCCAGACCGACCGCAAGATGATGAAGGCCGAGGGCCTGAACATCATGTACGGCCCTCAGGTCGATGTGACCTCTGACCCCCGCTGGCCCCGTACCTCCGGTACTTACGGCGAGCGTCCCGATGTCACCAGCGATATTGCCGAGGCTCTGGTCAAGGGCTATCAGGATGGCGACAATGGCCTGAACGAGGGTTCTGTTGTTCTGACCATCAAGCACTTCCCCGGCGATGCCCCCTCTGAGAATGGCTTTGAGCCCCATGTGCCCATCGGCCAGTGGCGCATCTACCGCACCCCCGGCTCGATGGAAAAGTATCATCTGCCCCCGTTCCAGCGCGCCTTTGACCACAAGGTCTCTTCCATCATGCCGGACTACTCCCGTATTGCCACCGATGGCCGTGCCGTGCCCCAGACCTACCGGGGTGAGGTGACCAGCACCGAGGAAGTGCCCAGCGCTTACAGCAAGGAGCTGATCACTGATCTGGCCCGGAACAAGATGGGCTTTGACGGTTATGTCAACTCCGACTCCGGCATCACCACCGTTCAGATCTACGGCGTGGAGAACCTCACCGAGCCTGAGCGCTACGCCAAGGCTATCTCTGCCGGTACCGATGTCATCGGCGGCAACACCGACCCCGAGAACATCGTCAAGGCTGTGGAGGACGGTCTGCTGCCCAAGGCAGATCTGGACCGTGCCAGCTACAACCGTCTGCTGAGCCTGTTCCGCACCAAGCGGGTGGATAACCCCTACCTCGACCCCGACAAGGCCGATCAGGCCCGCGTGGACAACTTCGATGGTGCCAAGAAGAAGGCTTACGAGGCCAACCAGAAGGCCGTTGTTCTGGTCAAGAACCACGAGAAGCTCCTGCCTCTGGCCAAGAGCCAGAAGGTCTGCATCGTCACCTTCAAGGGTGTGGACTCCGGCTTTGCACAGATGGCACAGGCTATGGGTGCCGGTCTGGGCAACACGGACGAGGATGCCGCTCTGCGCAAGACCCTGACGGAAGCCTTCGAGAAGAAGGGCTACACCGTGGTGGCCACCCCGGAGGAAGCCGATGTGCTCTACCTGCACGTCTGGCCCATCAGCAACGGTCTGGTGTTCAACCAGTACGCAATGCCCGTCATCGAGATGGGCGAGATCGTCACCGACGAGCGCGAGCGCAACAAGAGCCAGAAAAAGACCGGCAACAAGGTCACCGTTGTCACCCTGAAGGACGTGGAGAAGATCAAGGAACTGGCCGATGCCATCCATGCCCGCGGCGGCAAGGTGGTTGGCACCTGCGTGGTCTGCAACCCCTGGCTGCTGGACAAGCTGGAGCCCTACTGCGACGCACTGACCATCCAGTACACCGTCAGCGCCGTTGCCCTGAACAACGCCCTGAACGCTCAGGTCGATGTCATCAGCGGCGACTTTGCCCCCACCGGCAAGCTGAGCCTGACCATGGTCTCTGACCCCGCCGTCATTGCCATCACCGAGCAGGAGATCGACGGTGTGGTGCGTGAGATCTGTGCCTCTCCCAACGACGTGCCCGGCTACGATAAGGATCAGTACATTGATCCCGCTATCCTCGCCAACGTCAAGGGCGGCAGCTACGCCTACTGCGATGCCGACGGCAACTACTACCGCAGCGGCTTCGGTCTGAATTACTGATTGCCGTTAACCAAAAAGAGCGATGCAGCGTTTGCTGCATCGCTCTTTTGCTTTCTCTATAAAAAAGAACAAAAAAGACATCCGGAGTGTTCGGATGTCTTTTTGGTTGGGGATGAGAGAATCGAACTCCCACAAGTAGAGTCAGAGTCTACCGCACTACCACTATGCAAATCCCCATCAGCTTGGGTCTGTCTTGCGGAGTGAGCCGCTCAACGTGTGCTATTATACGGAAAAAACGCCGCTTTGTCAAGCGCTTTTTTGAAATTTTTTGCAGAAATCGAAAAAAAGACGCACTTTCGCAGGAGTTCTTGCGGGCTGCTTGATTCCGTCATCCTTCTCATGCTCTTTGCATATACTGGAAATCAGAAGAAGCAAAGACGCACAAAGAGGAGGAACTGCTATGACCCAGACCACGCAAAAGGAAAAGACCCTGCTTTCGCCCCGCATCCCGCGGGACACCGAACACGAGCGCTACCACCCGGAGCTGGAGGAGGAGCTGAAAGAGTGCCTGTTCTGCCTGCACCGGAACGAGATGATGTTCGACCTTGAGGTGGATACCGACCTCATCGAACAGCATATCTATGAGCGGCAGGCCCTTCTGGCCCGCTACCGGTACTTGTTGGGCAAGGCCCGGGAGCTGGGGCTGCATACAATATTGGAAAAGTATCAGCCGGTGGGGTAGGGCTTCGTCTTTGTACAGCTTACAAAATACTGCCCACAGAAGATGCGACAAAAATCTTGACAGAATCCCGGAACCGTGCTATCCTATATCAAGATAACAATGCGCAGGTGGTTCTGCGTATCAACTATTTGGAGCTAGAGAGGTTTTTAATTATGGAACGTATTAAGACGATCGCTACTCGTGACCTGACCAAGAGCGTTGTGACCGGTGGCTGCGGCGAGTGCCAGACTTCCTGCCAGTCTGCCTGCAAGACTTCCTGCGGCGTGGCTAACCAGAAGTGCGAGAACAGCAACAAGTAATTTCTGCAAATCGGATGCCGCCTTTGCCGGGCGGCATTTTTTTATGTAACAATGGAATGGAGAATAAAATGGTACATCAGTATCAATTGAACGGCTATAACATCGTGCTGGATACCTGCAGCGGCTCGGTGCATGTGGTGGATGAGGTGGCGTATGATGTCATTGCCATGTACCCCGACCACACCGCCGACGAGATCGTTGCCGCCATGATGGCAAAGTACGGCGACCGTGAGGACGTGACCGAGGCCGACCTGCGCCAGTGCATTGATGACGTGGCAAGCCTGAAGGAATCCGGCAAGCTGTGGAGCCCCGATACCTATGAGAACCTCGCGTTCGATTTCAAGAACCGCAACACCGTGGTCAAGGCCCTCTGCCTGCATGTGGCCCACACCTGCAACCTGAACTGCTCCTACTGCTTTGCCTCGCAGGGCCGCTATCAGGGCGAGCGTGCCCTGATGAGCTTTGAGGTGGGCAAGCGTGCAATGGATTTCCTCATCGAGAATTCCGGCAGCCGCCGCAACCTCGAGGTGGACTTCTTCGGCGGCGAGCCTCTGATGAACTTTGATATGGTCAAGAAGCTGGTGGCCTACTGCCGTGAGCAGGAGAAGATCCACAATAAGAACTTCCGCTTCACCATGACCACCAACGGCATGCTCATTGACGATGATGTCATCGACTTCTGCAACAAGGAGTGCCACAACGTGGTCCTGAGCCTGGACGGCCGCAAGGAAGTCCACGACCGCTTCCGCAAGGATTACGCCGGCCATGGCAGCTACGATACCATTGTGCCCAAGTTCCAGGAGTTCGTGAAGAAGCGCGGCGATAAGGGCTATTACATGCGCGGCACCTTTACCCACTACAACACCGACTTCACCAACGATATCTTCCACATGGCAGATCTGGGCTTTACCGAGCTGAGTATGGAGCCCGTGGTCTGCGACCCCAGTGACCCCAGCGCTCTGACCGAGGCAGATCTGCCCATCCTGAAGGAGCAGTATGAGATCCTGGCCAAGGAGATGATCAAGCGGAACCGTGAGGGCCGCGGCTTCACCTTCTACCACTACATGATCGACCTGACCGGCGGCCCCTGCATCTACAAGCGCATTTCGGGCTGCGGCTCCGGCACCGAGTACATGGCTGTGACCCCCTGGGGTGATCTGTATCCCTGCCATCAGTTCGTGGGCGATCCCAAGTACCTGATGGGCGATATCTGGAAGGGTGTCACCAACACGGCAGTCCGGGACGAGTTCAAGCACTGCAACGCCTACGCCCGCAAGGAGTGCCAGGACTGCTGGGCAAAGCTCTACTGCTCCGGCGGCTGTGCAGCCAACTCCTATCACGCAACCGGCAGCATCACCGGCGTGTACGAGTACGGCTGTGAGCTGTTCCGCAAGCGGATGGAGTGCGCCATTATGATCCAGGTGGCTCAGAATCAGGAGCTGGCTGCACAGGGCATCGAAGTGCCCATCCAGCTGGGCTCCACCTGCAATGCCTGCGCCGACGGCGAGGCCTGCGAATAAATGACCACCCCCATCGTCGATTTTGTGCGGCGGTACGCCCAGTCCGGCACTGCCCGGCTCCACATGCCGGGGCATAAGGGGCAGAGCCTGCTGGGCTGTGAGCCGTGGGATATCACCGAGATCCGGGGGGCCGATGAGCTCTACGAGGCCGAGGGCATCATCGCGCAGAGCGAGGCCAACGCCACCCGGCTGTTTGGCACGGCCCACACCTATTACAGCACCGAGGGTTCTTCCCAGTGCATCCGGGCCATGCTCTGCCTTGCTTTGCAGGGTGCGCCCCGCACCGGCAAGCGTCCGGTGCTGCTGGCGGCCCGCAATGCCCACAAAGCCCTGCTCTATGCAGCGGTTCTGCTGGACTTCGACATCCGGTGGCTCTGGCCCGCGCCGGAGGATACCGGCGCGCTGTGCAGCTGCCCGGTAACGGTGCAGGCCCTTTCCGCCGCCCTTGAGGAGCTGGCCGGGCAGGGGAGAACACCTTTCGGCGTTTACCTGACCAGCCCGGATTATCTGGGCGGGATGCAGGATATCGCGGCCCTCTCTGCCGTCTGCGATGCTCACAGCGTGCCCCTGCTGGTGGATAACGCCCACGGGGCCTACCTGCGCTTTCTGCCCGGCGGGAGCCGCCACCCCATCGACCTGGGCGCGGCGGCCTGCTGTGACTCCGGCCACAAGACCCTGCCGGTGCTCACCGGGGGAGCCTACCTGCATCTGGGCCCCAAGGCCCCCGTGCAGGAGGAAAGTACCGTGCGCAACGCGCTGGCGCTGTTCGGCTCCACCAGCCCGTCTTATCTGATCCTGCAGTCTCTCGATGCCTGCAACCGGCTGCTTTCCACCGATTACCCGGCACGCCTGCAGGAGTGCTGTGACCGGCTGGCTGCTCTGCGTGCCCGCCTGAACGCGCTGGCTGCCGCACAGGGCACGGCCCTGCCGCTGGCACTGGACGGTCCCGCCCGGGAACCCATGAAGCTGACGCTGGACGCAGCGGCGCTGGGCCTGACCGGGCAGGCACTGGCCGATCATCTGCGGCAAAACGGGATGGAGTGCGAATATGCCGACCCCCGCTACCTTGTGCTGATGTTCACCCCGGAAAACCCGGCGGAGGACATGGCCCGGCTGGAAGCGGCTCTGGCAGAACTCTGTGCGCGGGGCATCCCTCCGGCAGAACCCCCTGCCGAGCACCGGGAGGCGTTTTGTGCGCTGGCCCGGCAGGCAGAGCTGCGCCTGACCGTGCGGCAGGCCGTGTTTGCCCCGCAGGAGACCATCCCGGCAGGGTCTGCGCTGGGCAGGGTCTGCGCTCTGCCCACTGTGTCCTGCCCGCCCGCCATCCCCATTGTTGTCAGCGGCGAGGTGATCGGCCCGGCGGCGCTGGAGCTCTTTGCAGCCTACGGCGTGGAGACGGTCTCGGTGGTGAAACCGGAAAAATTTTGAAAAAATCAGGGCGGATCTGCAAGATTCTGCGGCTCTGAAACGTATTAAGGATAGAACAGAGAACATAACCCCTATTCTATGCGGTAATCTGAGGTGTTCCAATGAAAATTCTTCTTGCATCAGATACATGGTCCCCCATGGTCAACGGTGTGGTGCGCTCGGTGGAGCTGCTGTACCACCAGCTGCTGGCACTGGGCCATGACGTGCGGGTGGTGACCCTTGCCCAGAATGGCCATTCCCATGAGGAAAACGGCATCCTGTATGTGGGCAGCATCAGCGCGGAGCGGGTCTACCCGGGCGTGCGGATCAGTGCGGCGGGCGCTCTGCCCATCTCCCACTGGCTGGACGAGCTGGAAGCCTGGGGCCCGGAGGTCATCCATACGCAAAGCGAGTTTTCTACCTTTATGCTGGCACAGCGGGTGGCCCGCCGGTGCCACTGCCCGGTGGTACATACCTACCATACTGTCTACGAGGATTATACCCAGTACCTTTTCTTCAGTGAGCGTCTGGGCCGGATGACCGCCGAAAAGGCCACCCGCATCCTCTCGGGCTATTGCTCCCTCATGCTGGCCCCCACCGAAAAGGTGCGCGCCATGCTCAACCGCTACGGGGTCAGCTGCCCGGTGGTCACAGTGCCCACCGGCATCGACCTGACCGCCTTTGGCCCGGCGCAGGACAACGGCGAGGAAAAGGCCCGGATGCGGGCAGAGCTGGGCATCCCGGAAGGGGATACCGTCCTGCTCTCGCTGGGCCGTCTGGCTGCCGAGAAGAACCACGCCCAGCTGGTGCGTCTGCTGGCCGCACAGCCGGAGCAGAGCCGCCCGTGGCTGGTGTTTGTGGGCGACGGCCCCGCTCGGCCTGACCTGGAAGCACTGACAAGGGAGCTGAAGCTGACCGACCGTGTCCGCTTTGCGGGCATGGTCAAGCCCGATGAGGTACCCCGGTGGTACCGCGTGGGCGATATCTTCGTCAGCGCCTCCCAGAGCGAGACCCAGGGTCTGACCTACTTCGAGGGCATGGCCTGCGGTCTGCCGGTGCTCTGCCGTGCGGACCCCTGCCTGGATGGCGTGGTGGAAAACGGCTTCAACGGCTGGCAGTGGAAGGACGAAGCCGAGTTTGCATCGGCACTGAACACCATCATCTCGGACCCCGCCCTGCGCGGGCAGCTGCGCCAGAACGCTCTGGCCACCGCCGCCCGCTACTCGGCAGAGCATTTCGCCCAGCAGGTGCTGGATGCTTACCAGCAGGCCATTGCGCTGAAGCAATACGAGCCGGAGCACAGAAGCATCCTCAGCTGGGTGTGATCCCAATCCCCAAAGAATCCAGAAAAAGCAGCAGCGCCCTGTCTCCCGCAATGGGAAACAGGGCGCTGCTTTTTGCGCATCCGTTATTCGATGCCGATCACCTTGTAATCCTGATCCTCAACAGCCTTCTTCAGGTCTGCGTCGGAAACTTCGGCGTTCAGGGTGACGATGGCGGTACCGGCCTCGTGGCTGACCACGGCCTCGTCCACGGCGGGCAGGGCTTCCAGCGCCTTTTTCACGCGGGCCTCGCAGTGGCAGCACATCATACCTTCAATATGCAGGGTCTTTTTCATGGCATTGTCCTCCTTGACAACGGGTGCCGAAACGGGTTCGGCAGTATTTTCAGCCGCTGCAGGCTGCACGGGGGCAGCGGGCAGGGCGGCAGACTTGGGTTTGCGGTCGTGTTTGGTGCTGTGCAGGTCGAACAGGTTCAGCCGCAGAGCATTGCTCACGACACAGAAGCTGGAAAGGCTCATGGCCGCAGCCCCGAACATGGGGTTCAGGGTCAGACCGAAGGGGATGAACACACCGGCGGCCAGCGGGATGCCGATGATGTTGTAGATGAACGCCCAGAACAGGTTTTCGTGGATGTTGCGCAGGGTGGCGCGGCTCAGCCGGATGGCGGCGGGCACATCGGAGAGCCGGGAGTTCATCAGGACCACATCGGCTGCGTCAATGGCAACATCAGTGCCGGCACCGATGGCGATGCCGGTGTCCGCGCGGGTCAGGGCGGGGGCATCGTTGATGCCGTCGCCCACCATGGCCACCTTGCCGTTCTCCTGCAGCCTGCGGATCACGGCCTCCTTGCCGTCGGGCAGAACGCCTGCAATGACCTCGTCCACGCCCGCCTGCCGGCCAATGGCATCGGCGGTGCGCTGGTTGTCGCCGGTCAGCATGACCACCCGGATGCCCATGTTCTGCAGCTCCCGGATGGCGCGGGGGCTGTCCTCCTTGAGGGTGTCCGCCACGGCGATCACGCCCATCAGGCGGCCTGCACCGCCAAAGAAGAGGGGCGTTTTGCCCTCAGCGGCCAGCCGGGCGGCTTCGGCCTGGAGTTCGGCGGGCACGGATGCCTTGGCGGCGATGAACTCCGCATTGCCGCCGTAGATCTCCATGCCGTCCAGCCGGGCGGAAAGGCCATTGCCGGGCAGGGCAGCAAAATCGGTCACATCGGGGCAGGCGATGGTCTCGGTCTCGGCATAGGCCAGCACTGCCTTGGCCAGCGGGTGCTCACTCTTCTGCTCCAGCGAGGCCGCCAGCGTCAGCAGCTCGCTCTCGGAAACGCCCTCCGCAGGCAGGATGTCGGTGACCCGGGGCTCACCGCTGGTGATGGTGCCGGTTTTGTCCAGCGCCACGATCTGGGTACGGCCTGCGGCTTCCAGCGAGGCGGCGGTCTTGAACAGAATGCCGTTCCTGGCCCCCAGACCGTTGCCCACCATGATGGCCACAGGCGTTGCCAGACCCAGCGCGCAGGGGCAGCTGATGACCAGAACCGAGATGCCCCGGGCCAGCGCGTAGCCGAACTCCCGGCCCAGCAGCAGCCAGACAAGGGTGGTCAGCACCGAAATAGAGATGACTGCGGGCACAAAAAAGCCGGAAACGGTATCGGCGATCTTAGCAATGGGGGCCTTGGTGGCGGCGGCATCGCTGACCATCCGGATGATCTGGGCCAGCGTGGTATCCTCGCCCACACGGGTGGCTTCGCACTTCAGGAAACCGGACTGGTTGGTGGTAGCGGCGCTGACCTTGTCTCCCGCAGCCTTGTCCACCGGGATGCTCTCGCCGGTCAGGGCGCTCTCATTCACGGCGCTGGAACCTTCCAGCACAAGGCCGTCCACCGGGATATTCTCACCGGGGCGCACCACAAAGAGGTCGCCTTTTTTCACCTGTGCAATGGGCACAGTCACTTCGGCCCCCTCCCGCAGCAGGGTGGCGGTCTGGGGGGCCAGCTTCATCAGGCTCTTGAGCGCGTCGGTGGTCTTGCCCTTGGAGCGGGCCTCCAGCATTTTGCCCACAGTGATCAGGGTCAGGATCATGGCGGCAGATTCAAAGTAGAGCTCCATCATGTAGTGCATGACGAGCACGTCGTTGCCGTCTACCTGAGCGCGGGTCATGGCGAACAGGGCGTAGGTGCTCCAGAGAAAGCTGGCCGAGGAGCCCAGTGCCACCAGTGTGTCCATGTTGGGGGCACGGTGGAGCAGGCCCTTGAAGCCGCTGATGAAGAACTTCTGGTTGATGACCATCACGATGCCCGCCAGCAGCAGCTGGACCAGACCCATGGCAACGTGGTTGCCGTCGAACCAGTGGGGGAGCGGCCAGCCCCACATCATGTGGCCCATCGAAAAATACATCAGCACCGCCAGAAAGACCAGTGATGCGATAAGCCGTTTTTTCAGTCTGGGTGTTTCGTGGTCGGCCAGGGCATCCAGCTCGGCGCTGGGGGTCTCGGCGGCAGCAGCCTTGGGGCTTGCGCCGTAGCCCGCCTCCTGCACTGCCTTGACGATGGCTGATGCGCTGGCGGTGCCCTCCACTCCCATGGAGTTGGTCAGCAGGCTCACCGAGCAACTGGTCACGCCGGGCACAGCTTTTACGGCCTTTTCCACCCGGGCAGAGCAGGCCGCGCAGCTCATGCCCGTAACAGTATACTGTTCCATTGTTTCCCTCCGATAAAAAACGCTGCGTGAAAGACATCAAACGAGCTTGTTCAGGATCCACAAAAACTCCTGCAGCTTCTCCTCACCGCCGTTTTTCAGGTCCTCAGCCACGCAGGTGCTCAGGTGCTGGTCGATCAGCTCCCGGGTAAAGCCGTTCAGGGCACTTCTGGCGGCGGCGGCCTGCACCAGGATATCCGTGCAGTACACGTCCTTTTCCACCATGCTCCGGATGCCCCGGATCTGGCCCTCGATGCGGTTCAGCCGGGTGATGAGGTGCTTGTACTCCTCCTCGGTGCGCTGCTTGTGGCGGCAGCCGCAGCCGGTGCTTCCCTCAGCCGGGGCACAGCAGGGTGCTTCTGCCGGGGCGGGGGAGCAGTGGGGACAGCTGCCCTCCGGGATCTTGTTCACATCGCTCATGTCTATTCTCCTTCCGTTACCCCTTGGGGGTATCTTGCTCCATAGCTGCATTATAGCACGGCGGTCCTGTTTCTGCAAGTAGGGCTGGGGGGTATTATTGTGAATTTTTTATGAACAAAAAAGATAAAACAAAAGGCTCTGTGCCCCAAACGGGGAACAGAGCCTTTGAAGCATCCAAAACGATCAGCAGGCGAATCTGCGCATAAAGGCAAGGTCGCTTGCGGCGCGGGCGGGCACAGCTTCCTCCCGCAGCACGGGCAGGGAAGCCTGCGGCATCTGCCGCAGCATCTCAAAGCCGCCGGCGTAGTCCACGCAGGAATCCTCCAGACTGGTGGAATAGAGCGTTCCACCAGTCTGGAAGTTCTGGCCCTTGAAATGGACCGCCGTGATCTTGTCGCCGTACCAGCTGCCCACCTTATCCCAGATGCGGCGCTGTGCATCCACAGACGCGGCCTCCGGGCCCACATAGTTGGCAAAATCGCAGATGACGCGCAGGTTGGGGCTTGCCATGGTGTCCAGCACCATCCGTACCGCCTCGGGGGTATTCATGGCGTGGTAGTAGACGCACTCCACGGCAAAGAGTACTCCCTGCTCCTCACAGACGGGCAGGATCTCGCCCAGACTGCGCAGGAGCGCTTCCTGTGCCTCTTTCCGGGTCACGCCGGGCTGCTTGGCCATGTTGGTGGTCTCGCTGCCCATGCAGCCTGCCCCCAGTGCCCTGGCAACGGGGATCTGGCTCAGCACCTTTGCCACCTCGGCATGGCGTTTGTCCTCGTCGGCATAGCTCAGCTCCACATAGGTGCCGTCCACGGCAATGCCCACGCCGGATGCTGCCGCAGCCGCTCTTGCCCGCTCCACCAGCGCAGGGGTCACATCGGCATAGCTCTTTACGCCCTCCACCGCCTTGGTAAAGGCCAGCTGGGTGCAGGCAAAGCCTGCCTGCCCGATGGAGGAAAAGAGAGTCTCGGGGTCATGGCGGCCAAAATCGTGGCCGCGCGCACCAAGAATGAATTCAGGCATCCTGCACCTCCATCAGCCGAACACACGGGCGGCAAAGAGATTCAGCTCCTTGCCCCACCAGTACCAGTCGTGGGAGACATCGCTGCCCCATACCTCCAGATGCACGGGCAGACCGCAACCGGTCAGTGCATCGGCCATGGCCTGGGTGTCCACCAGTGCGTCGCCCTCGTAGCTGCCCTGACCGGCACAGAGGAGAAGGGCATTCTCCTCAGCCTTTGCCAGCAGCTTCTGGTCCACAAGGCCGTCCTCTGCCAGATAGGCCAGAGGGGCATTGCGCAGGACCAGGTCATCTGCTGCATTGCCCAGGAAACGGCGCACATCGTACAGGCCGGAAAGGCCGATGGCACCCGCGAACACCTTGGGGCGGCGCAGGCGGCAGTTCACTGCCTGATACGCACCGGTGTCCACGCCCACCGCCCAGAGCATGGTGTCCTTTTTGGCACCGTTCAGGGTCAGGATGCGGGGAGCCAGCTCACCTGTCAGGTAATTGAAATACTTTTCCTGCATCTCGGCCCGGCGGCGGGGAGCCGTGTCCCCGGCCAGCAGGCTCTCGGCATCGATGCTGTCGGCGCAGAACAGCTGCACCTTGCCCTCATTCAGCAGCGGGGCAATGGCATCGGGCATCCCGTTGTTTTCCCAGTCGTAAAAGCGGCCGCCCCGCGCGGGCAGAGCCAGCACCGGCGTACCGGCATGGCCGTAGACCTTGAACTCCATGTCGCGGCCCAGCATCCGGCTCCATTCCTTATAATACGTCCCTTGGATCATGGCAGCATCCTCCTGTTGTCACACAAATTGATTGCGCTGGGGGTCATAGGCGTACCCCACAGCGGAAAGCCTGGCACACAGCGCGGCCTTGTCCTCGTCCAGATCCTCGCACAGCGCGTCCAGAGTGGGGTAGAAGTCCCGCAGCTTCAGGTTGATCATGCTCAGCAGCATGATCGGGTCATTTGGCAGAGCCATCGTCGATCCCTCCAGAAGATAACAAAAAAGCCGGCCACTCGACAAAGTGACCGGCAGATGCAGCTACTTAGACAGCGCGGGTAACCTTGCCAGCGCGCAGGCAGCGAGAGCATGCGTAGATATACTTGGGAGAGCCTTCCACGACCGCCTTGACACGACGGACATTCGGCTTCCAGGTACGGTTGGAACGGCGATGAGAGTGGGAAACCTTGATACCAAAGGTAACACCCTTGCCGCAGCATTCACACTTAGCCATGGTACTTGCACCTCCTACAGTGAAATATGGAATTCAAAATAATCAGCTTGACTATTTTACCAGAGATGCGGAGAAAAAGCAAGAGTAAATTTGATTTTTCCGCAACTTTTTTCTTGCAGGGCCAAACCCTTGCCCCAAAAGCGAAAAAATAGTACAATAGGATAAAATCCAACTGAGGGAGAAACAAATGACCGCACAAGGAATGTATTATCTCATCCGGGCACTGGTGACCCTGATCGCCATCCCGTTCCATGAGGCGGGCCACGCGCTGGCCGCCTGGCTGCTGGGCGACCCCACCGCAAAGCGGGAGGGCCGCATCAGCCTGAACCCGTTCCGCCACTTTGACCTCGTGGGCACCCTCTGCATGATCTTTGCGGGGGTGGGCTGGGCAAAGCCTGTTTCCACCGACCCCCGCAATTTCAAAAACCCCAAGTGGGGCATGGCCCTCACCGCGCTGGCAGGCCCGGCGGCCAACCTGCTGCTGGCCTACCTCGGCATGGTGGCGTGGAAGATCCTGTATTATTGGGCCCCCACCACCATGATCACGATTTTCGCAGCCCGCTTCCTCCAATACTTAGTGATGATGGATGTGGGCCTTGCGGTGTTCAACCTCATCCCCATCCCGCCGCTGGACGGCAGCCGCATCCTGCTGGTGGTGCTGCCCCAGCGCATCTACTTTCAGATCATGCGGTACGAGCGCGTCATCTTCGTCATCCTGCTGGCGGCTGTCTGGGCCGGTGTGCTGGATGGCGTGCTGGGCACCTTCAATGATGTGGTCTGGGATCTGCTGGATCTCGGCACCGGCTACATCGACCAGATCGCCTATTCTGCGTACTATGCAGCCATCGGGACGGTGATCTGAGTGGCAGAAGAACTGACCTTCCGTCTGGAGGATTTTGAGGGCCCGCTGGAGCTGCTGCTCACGCTGGTGCAGAAGCACAAGATGGACCTGCACAACATCCCCATTCTGGAGCTCATCGACCAGTACACCCGCGCGGTGGAATCGGCCGAGAGCACCGACCCTGAAATTTCCAGTGCCTTTATCGAGATGGCCGCCCACCTGGTGGAGATGAAGAGCTATCTGCTGCTGCCCCGCAGTGAAGAGGGCGAGCGGATGAAGCAGGAGCTCACCGGCCAGCTCATTGAATATGACCAGTGCCGCCGGATGGCCGCCCGTCTGCGGGAGCGGGGAGAGGAGCACACTGTGTTCGTGCGCACCCCGGCCCGGCTGGAATGGGACAACACCTATGATCTCTTCCATTCGCCGCAGGTGCTGGCAGACTGCTGGCAGGCCCTGATGGGGCGCACCACCGTCCGCAAAGTGCCCACCCAGCAGCAGTTCGAGCCGCTGGTGTCGGCTCCGCAGGTCTCGGTGAGCAGCCGGGTGGTCTACATCCTGCGCCAGCTCATTGCAGGCGGTGCAAAAAAGATGGACCAGCTGTTTTCCCGCCGCCAGACCCGGGGGGCCAACGTGGCCACCTTTCTGGCGCTGCTGGAGCTGGTGCGCGGCGGCCGTGTGACGCTCGGCCCGGAGGGCGAGCTGAAGATGCGCCGGGGCCGCATTGACCGCACAAAGGAGGAGCAATGAATCAGAAACAAATTCGTGCCGCAGTGGAAGCAATGCTCTTTGCCTACGCGGAGCCCATCGGGGCCGATAAGCTGGCTCAGGCACTGCAGCTGCCCACCGCCAGCGTGGAATCTGCGCTGGAAACACTGCACGAGCGCTGCCAGAGAGAGGACAGCGGCCTGTGCCTGCTCCACCTGAACACCCACTGGCAGCTGGCCACCAAAACGGAATTTGCGGAGTGCATCCGCCGTGTGCTGGACACCCGCCGTTCCATCCCGCTGGGCCCGGCGGCCATGGAGACCCTGACCGTCATCGCCTACAACCAGCCCGTCTCCCGCGCCTTCATCGAGCAGGTGCGCGGCGTGGATTCCTCCTCCAGTGTGTCGAGCCTGCTGGAAAAGGGGCTCATTGAAGAGGCAGGCCGTCTCGATCTGCCCGGCAGACCGGTGGCTTTCCGCACCACGGATGTGTTCCTGCGGTGCTTCGGCCTGTCCAGTCTGGAAGATCTGCCCCCGGTGCGGGGCACGGAAAGTGAGGCGGCCAAATGAGCGTCCTGTGGAGTGTTCTCGCTGGTATCGGTACGGTGCTGCTGTTCCTCTTAAAAGGAGTAGGCATCCTGCTGCTGGTGGTGCTGGTGTTGGGTCTGCTGCTCATGTTCTGCCCCTTCTGCGCCGATGTGCAGTGGGCGGAGGGCATCTTTCAGGTAAAGGCCGGTGCACTGGGCATCACCTTCCCGGTGTTCCGATATCCCGCGCCGGAAAAGCCGGAGAAAAAGAAAAAAGAAAAAAAGAAGAAAGCGTCCGGCGCACAGAAGCCCAAAAAGGAAGCCCCGCCCCGCCAGAAGGCGAAGCTGACCCTGCAGATCGTCTGCACCATCTTAAAAGGGGCGGGAAAGCTCACCCGGGCCATCATCGGCTCCCTGCGCTTCACCCGGATCGACGTTGTCCTCGGTGTCCGAGGCGAAGACCCTGCCGAGGCTGCCCGCAGCTATGGCAGGCTGAACGCCTGGCTCTACCCGACGCTGGGCTTTCTGGACCGGTTCCTCTATCTGGACTTCGAGCAGCTCCGGCTCCTGCCGGATTTCGGCAGCGCCGAGCCTACCGTAAAGGATCATATCTCCTTTCGGGTCACGGCCCGGGCCTACGCCATCGTTTTCACGCTTCTGCGCGTTCTGTATGCGTTCTGGCGCGAAAAGGTACTGGACGTTTTTCTCTAGCTCGGGTATAATATTTTTGTATGGTGCGTCCGCGTCCCGACCCGTACAGGGCAGGGAAGTGGTTCCGTGGGAGCGGCGTTCCGCTCCCTGATATAGAAGTAAGGAGGCCGAATTTATGGCTGAGCATCCCATTCAGAACCTGATGAACGTTACGATGGACAAGATCCGTCAGATGGTGGATTCCAACACCATCGTCGGCAAGCCCATCACCACCGATGACGGCACCACCATCCTGCCGGTGTCCAAGGTGAGCTTCGGCTTTGCCTCTGCCGGCACCGATTTCGACGGCAAGAACGCCGCCAACAAGGATCTGTTCGGCGGCGGCTCCGGCGCGGGTGTCAACATCCAGCCCGTGGCATTCCTGGTGGTCAAGGATGGCTGTGTCCGCACCATCCAGCTCTCTGACGGCAACAACACTGTGGACCGCGCCCTGACCATGATCCCCGAACTGGTGGAAAAGGTCAGCGCCCTCATTAAAAAGGACGAGCCTGCTGCGCCCAAAAGCGGGCAGTAACGGCCAGCGGGCAGCTTTCCCTCGCAAGTGAATACGGGTTGCGGCTCCCAGCATTTGTTTCGTGCGCCTGCACTCACAAATCGCTGGCCGCGGCCCCAACAACAGCTCCCTGCATCCGCCACTGGCGGCGGTCGCTGTCGTTGCAGGCCATTCCATCGCCC
>ERZ506896.602-NODE-602-length-25812-cov-16.003067_pt1 | contig 25812 bp, 34 predicted proteins | sample MGYA00513176_ERZ506896 | MGnify/ENA metagenome assembly ERZ506896
AGCCCGGAACTTTCGGCCTTGGCTTTCGTATAGCTTTTTAGTTCCCCTATGCTGTCGTTTACCCTGTCGAATTTCGATACCTGCAGGGCGTCGCTGATCTCCAGGTCCATCTCCCCGGGAAGGTTCACCTTACGCGTGATCTTCGTAATGCGGCTCCTGCGGTAACCGTCTTTCGGGAAATACTCCGAGCTCTCCAATTTTACGCGCCGGCCGACAAACAGCTCGGCCTCCTGCCGCTCGATCCACACATGGTCGGTCGGAGCCTTGTAAGCGGCGATATCCAGCCAGTGGTCCTTGTTATAGTCATCGACGGCTTTCTGGAACTCCTCCTCTGCCAGCCGGTAATACTTATCCGGCATCCGGATGTTCCAAAGGACATAGGTGTCCCCGGCCTTCGGGACGAGCTTGCCGCCCGGAAGCTGCGTATCATCACCGTAAGGCCAGATCGTGATGATCTCAAACTCACGGGTGGCGCTATCGAAGTTTACCTCGAAATAATGATCGTCCCCCTCTCCCAGCCCGGAAAGGTCACCGCTCTGGAAGGAGACGCGTTTCGTCTCACCGGCCAGTTCATAATCGTTAGGATCGAAATCCATCCCGCCATCCTTGAAGTAATAGACGGTAAAGGTCTTACCCTCCTCATTCGTCACCTCCTCACTGCGGACACTGCTTACCGTTCCCACCCGCCGGGGATAGATACCGCTGAAGGCGGCCTGCTCGTAGTGGTCATAGATACCGTACTCGTCCACGCCCACCTCCACGTACTTCTTTTTTCCGGGGAGCATCAGACGGGGGCTGCCGTACTTCTCGGCATCGATGTTCCGGCTGCTCCCGATCGGAAAAAGGCGCGTGTAAAACTTCGCCGTATTACTCGTATCCCGCTCCAGGGAGGTCAGCCCCTTGCCGTATCCCAACGTGATCTCCTCGCCGTGTTCGCAACGGCACACGTTCACCGTCTGGCCCTCGACCCACCATTCGGCCTTGCCTCCCACCTTGCCGGCGATCTCCTTCAAAGCCTGGTCGCAGTACATACCTTCATAGTCGATCACGATAAGATCGGTACCGTCCACCTGCCCGACTTTCCAGTCGGTAATGTTACCCATGCCGTCGTTGATGGCCTTCACTACCATCGCCACATGGTCCCGCGGCGTGGCCGTCAATGTAAACAGGGGATTGGTGTCGCCGTCCGTTGTTTCCAGCACAAGAAAACGCCTGATCAGGCTCTCGATACCGTACAGCTTCAGGTTATACTCCCACTCGCTACCGCTTTTCTCTTTCGGGGTGTACCGCTCCGTCAGCCAGTACCGCTCGCCCATGTAGTCCGTGAAGTCGCCTACATCAAGGGGGATATGGGCATAATGCGTGAAGGAGAGCGCCAGCACGTTGTCGCCCTGCACCTCCTTGCTCTGCGTCGAACTGTCACTTGCAGCCACGTCCGCACGCTTGGCCCCGGCTTTGTCATATATCGTTAGAAGCATATTCCAATAGTGTTTGAATGGTTATATAATCGGTACCGGCTCGCGGAACTTCACCTTGAATTTCCCGGCGTGGACCCCTTCCTTCCACAAATAGGTCAGTGGGGTGAACTTCGGACTGTCCGTGTATTTCACGTGCAGGGTCAGATCAAGCTGGGGAAACGCAATGTCGAGCCACCCGTCCTTCCCTTTCTTCAGAAAATTGATGAACGCGAAGTATTTCCGCAGCCATCCCTCCTTTGTCTTGTTATACAGGGCAAAGTGCAGCGTCACGTCACGCGCCTCGTTCCTCGGGGTAAGCACCGCGCTGTATTTCTCCCCGTCCTCCTCCCGTATGTCCACGGCCGTCTCCTTCTTCGTCTTGCTCGGGGTCAGGATCGCCGAGAGGTTATCCATGCCACCGCGCCGGTCCTCCACCAGGAACACGCCGTATTCCGTCCAGATGTCCGTGCCGTTCACCAGCACCAGCCCGCCCAATATATCTGCCATGTCATTTCACTTTTAGTCCGTCACGTATCATTTTCTTTATCTCATCCTTTATCTCGCCCAGGTGTCCGGCACTTACGCCCGTATTCTCGGCGATCCGTGCCAGGTGGCCCTCGGCCGTGTCCATCTTCTCCGACACGCTCTCCAGCCGGTCGTCCATACTCGACCAATGTTGCAAACCGCCGGTAAACATCCCCTCCAGCTTCGATCCCTGGTCATACGTCATGGCCGTGTAGCCGCCCGCTTTCGCGCTCTGGCTCGTACCACCTTGCTGCGTCTTGTCATAACCGGTGGCTGCCGCCAGTTTGTCGCGCAGGTCCACCGCCTCTTCCACATACTGCAAGTATTCGTCGGCCAAAGCCTTCCGTTCCGCTTCCGTCAGGTCGTTGTCTTCCATCGCCTTGCCGAACCGTTCCCACCAGCCCTTCAACTTCTCGCTATACATCTCCCCTATCTTGTTGCTCAGCATCGCCCGCATGAAATATTCCGAGATATCATCGGCCGCCTCCTTCGCGCCATACTTCATGTCCATCAGGTTATCGATAAAGCTGCCGTACATGCCATCGAACGAAATGCCGGTAAGCCCTTCGTACAGCTGGTCGGTCAGTTCCTCCAGCTTTCCGGCCTGGTCTATGTAGTCATCCAGTTTCTCGGTAAGCCGCCCGCCGTAACCGCCCTTACCCGTGTCCTGTATCTGTGTCCACATGTCCACGTTGCTTCTGAGAGCCTTCATCTCCTCCGGACTCAGGCTCCACAGACTGCCGTCCCACTGGCGGCCGATCTGCCCGCTCAGCTTGTCTATCTGTGCCTGGGAAAAACCATCCCAATAATAATTCCAAGAGCGGTGGCTGCCGTGGTAACCGGCCTGCGCCATCGCCATCTGCAGGTAGTTGGAATCCGTCTCTTTCTGCATCCGGTAAGCGTCGCGGTAAGCGGCTACAGATTTGGTACCCTTGCTCTGTTTGATAGTGTCGGTCAAGTCCTCGATGGAAGTCTGAAGCATTTCGTTCCGGCTGGTCAGCCGGTCCATCGTGGCCTGCACCTCTTTCGCGTTGCTTCCATTCCAGTTGATGGTGCCGCCTAAACTGAACAATGTCTTCACCGCGCCGCTTACCGCCTTGATACCGCCGGTAATGACGCTCATCGGTTTGGTCAGGTCAATGCTTTCCAAGCCGTCCAGCGTCTGCCCCAAACCTTCCAGGTATTCGCCCATCCATTCCGGCGGATCGATACCGAACTGTTCCACCAGTCCCAGAAGGTCTTCTGCCGCTCCCACGTATTCCTTCACTTGCCCCACGCTGCCGTGCAGGGCATCCGTGGCCTCGGCCAGTGCCCTCTGCCTCGCGTTCCGGGCGGCATCCAGCGCGGCCCGGGCGTTCTTCCGCTCGGCTTCAGTCCCTTCTTCCACGGCCTTGTTATAGGCTTCCTGGGCCTCCTTGACGGATAAGGTCGTGGATTTTACCCGAGACATGGATGATTCCAATGCCGCAAAGGGATCGCGCTCGCTAAGTTTCTTGTCGATGGCGTCAATGGCACGTACCAGGTCTTTCAGGCTGTCCGGCTGCAAGTCCTTCTGGGTATCGATATATTCCTTCAAACGGGTACGGAGGGATTGGAGGCTTTCGGAGGATACCTTGTCGAGGTCCCCGAAGACGGCTTCCCAGTCCAGCCCATCCTTCAGTTCCTCCATGTCAAGGTCTGCCACCTTTTTCTTCAATTCTTCCTGAAGTGTTTTTTGTTCGCCCTCAGTGGTGGCTTCTGCGATACGTTTTTCATACTCCTGCGTGATAGCCAGTTTCTTTTCCTCGTAGTTGCCATATTCCGACAGGTAATCACGCATGGCCCGGGCTTCTTTTTCCATCTCTTCCTCCAAGGTGGCCGTAATGGCAGCGCTCCGGTTCTTGTCGTTGGAGCCCCGAGCGGCAACAAGGGCATCCGTCTGGTCCGGGGTCAAGCCGTTGCCGCCGGTGGATATGCCGGCCTCCTTGTTCTCACGCTTCCAGTCTGCTTCCTGCCGGTTTATCTCTTCTTTCCGGGCGTTATAGTCATATTCGATTTGTGCCAGTTTCTTTTCGGTACCGGCTTGCATACGGTCTATCTCTTCCTTCCGGTTCTCGGCCTGCAGGGCGGCAAGATCCTGCGCCAGCCTGCGCTCTGTGGCAAGCCGTTGCCTGGCTTCCGCTTCCGGATCCTGTCCGGACTGTTTGGGGTCGGTATGTCCGCCGATATTCCCTTTTTTGGCAGCTTCCGCGGCTTTTTTTGCCTCTTCCCTGGCTTTTGTCAGGTAAGCCTCACGTCTCGCCTCTGCCTCCTTGATTTTCGCATTTTTGTTAGCCTCATTCTCCTTGTCCACTTCCGCATCCATTTCTTGTGGGGTAAGCCCGACATGATGGGCTCCCATTTTGGCCATAAAGCGGAAAAAACCACCATGTGCGCCCTCCACTTCGTCCGGATTCTGGGCTTTGATTTTATTCACCTCCTCATCCGCTTCTGCAGCTTTGTTGACAAGGTTCTGGACATTGGCCTGATGCAGCAGGACCTGTACATAGTCCTCGCTCTTTTGGATAAGGGTATCATACCACTCGGAAAGTGTTTTATAATACCCGAAAGATTCCCCGTATTTACGGTTCAGCTCCTCCACCTTCGCCTTTTCCTGCTCCTTGCTGCCGGTGAAGTCCTTTATTTCACCGATAACCGATTTCAGCTCAAACCGGGTACGCACCATCTGGGCGCGGCCGTCCTTCTCTATCTCGGTCATCTCTTTCAGCGAAATGTTAAATTCGTCCACGCCTTTCTTGGCACTGAACAAATCCTTCGTCCACTCCACGATCTCGTCACCGTACATCACAAGCAGCATGATGCCGGTCGTAAGTGCCGTCTGCCAGGAAAAGAGGGAAGAGAGCACCTGCTTCCACACCGGCGTACCTTTCTGTCCCGCTTTCATCAGGGCGTCGTACTCTTTCCGGGCACGGGCCAGCTCATCGGTGAATACCGGTAAGTTGTTGCTGATGGCCAGAAAGAACATCTGCGGCCCCATAGCCAACGAGGGCATTTCACGGGCGATCTGCTGGATACTGTTATGCAAGCCATTAAACTGGCGCTGTGCATTGGGCACGTCCGGCGGGGTGACCTGTACGGATTCCGATTCCGCCTGAAGCTGTCTCAACTTGCCACGTAATTCCTCAAGCTGCTTTTCCAGCGCGTGGATCTGGGCGATGTTGGCGCTCTGGTCCAAATTGGGGGCGGCCGTCTCACCGGCAAGGCGCAGCCTTTCCAGTTCCGCCTCCAACACCCTGACGGTGTTACGAAGCTCCAACGCCTCACGCTCGGCCTTGTCCATGCCGGGCGTAAGGCCGTCCTTCATCAAAAATTCAACTTCTACAGGTTTCATTCCAGTCTGCTTTGAAAAAATCCTACAATATCGTCCGCCTCGTCCTCCGCGCTACGGCCCGTTCTCCGGCTGCCTTCACCGCCGCCTTTCTTCCGCCTCATATACCGGGGCGCGTCGCTCAGCATCATGATCAGCGTCTGGTAATTCACCCCGTCAAGGATGTAATCCACGCTCCAGCCGGTCGCCGATGCAATCTGCCATATAAATCCGAAGGGGCTATGGGAACCTTCATACCGGGTCCTTAACTCCCCCTCCCCACCTGGCTCAGTCTCGGCTTCATCGGGTTCGCCCGATCCACCGATCTGATAATACGCGTAAAATCCTTCGTGCCCATCAGACGCTCGAACATATGGAAAGCGGCCACAAGGAACCTCCAATCGACAAGCTCCCGAAGTATCCATGCCGTCAGTCCTATGCCTACACGCCGGGCCACGCAGCCCCGGCACACCGTATAAGCCAACATCCGGCTGATGCCTTTTCCGTACTTTGCCACAAAGGCCATTTCCTCCGCCTTGTCCTTCGGTTTCCAGCCGGGTGCCACACCCAGTTTCAGATACTCCCTGGCCAGCAGTATCTGACCCCGAAGCCGGGGACGCTTCATCGTCACACGCAGTTCCAAGGGACGCTTCTTAAAGGGGACGCTCCACCTTTTAAGGGGAACGGACACGCCACCGTCCAGCAACGCGTCCGCACACTCCATTTCTATCAGTTGCTCCAACCGGTCGTCCATACGCTAACCCTCCCCGTCCGAGGTCCGTACTTCCGCAGCGACCGCGGCTTCCGCCGCCGGTAGCTTGTACTGTTTCCACTCATCGGGAAGGGATTCAGTGTCAAACACACCGTAAGGCTGCGAACCGTCCTTCGGCATCGCCACCTCCAACGTACACTCGATCTTCGCCGTTTCTGTCAGGGTCAGCTTGCCGCCCAAATTGGAGAGCAGTGTCGCGTTGGGCATCAGGATGCTCTTCCCGGACACAAGGGCAAGTTCCCAGGGACCCTGCATCACCATCGCGGTCGAGGGAGCCGTCCAGCCCACCGGGGTTTTCTTTTCCGTGTCCTCTTTTTTGTAATGAAGAGAACCGCCCAGCAGTTTGTGCAGGTTATCAAAGTCCATCTGGATCACATTGAACGTCGGCGCTATGCTACCGTTCGACTGGGCTATGACCAGTACCGGGGCACCGGGCACCTGTTCCGCCTCGATTTTCGCCGCCTCAGGTTTCTGGCCGCCCAAGTCAAAGGAGCCTTTCTCGATATAGCCCACGACAAAATCCTTATATTTCACGGCACCGATGCCGTACATGAAATTCTTATCCGCCATCTTTCTTTTGTTTTTGAATTAATATTACCGCTAAAACGCATATCAGTATTCCAGCCCCGAAACCATATAAGAAGGTTTGAACGGGGTTCGAACGCCGTTTTACCTCCGCTTCGTACAAATCCGCCATTTCCTCCCAGGCCTTCCTGTACGTCTCGGACCTGCCCGCATAATACTCGACCATGATTTGCAGACTATCGCAGCTCGCGTGCACGGCGATCACGTCTCCATCGCGGCTTACCGACACGTTCGCCTGCCCGCTCTTTCCGCTATACGATGCTTCGGGGGGTAGTTTCATCAAACTGTCAGCCGGTATCGCCAGCCGTACCTCCGACTTCGGGACCGCCTCCGTCCGTACAAGGAGGACTTCTTTGGCCATACTGTCCACCGCCATCCGATTCGCCTCCGTCCGGGAGGTCTCCTTCACTGTCTTTCGGGTGCTCACGCAACCGGAAAAGCACAGGACAAGCATCAGAATGCTTGCAATTGCCGGCATCACCGATAGCCTTGCGAAGCCGGGCCATCTCGCGCTTGGTAGACCCAAACTCCTTCTTGGTCGCACGCAGTTCTTCCCGGGTCTCATTCAATTCCTTCTTTAATGGTTCAACAATATTATCTATCAATATCCGGGTGGCTTGCTCAGTGTTGTCAATCCGGACCGTCTCGGCCTCGGCCCTCGCCTTCTCCGCCTCGGCATTCGCCTTGCGGACAGTCGCCTTCAGCGTGAGAAGCCCGATGACAGCCGCCAATAAACCGCCGCCCAGTACCAGGTTGAGTATTTCACTAAGCCCCATCTCTGATACCTGTTTATGCCTTGCTTTCCGATTTCTTGACTATAAGGCCGATAAGCCATTGCACCAGTCCCGTGTCCGCGACCCCGTTCGCGACAAGGGACGCACCGAAACCGTAAAGCAGGGCTATATACCACTGGACATCCGACACGAATCCGGCATCCAGCCACCACAGTAACATGGCGCCTGCAATACCGACGCACCAGCTGACAATTTGGGTTACCCAGCCTTTCATATTCGGAAACAAGCCTTTCAGGCCTTCCGTCAATACTACCACACCGGCCGCAAAACCGGCAAACGTGCCAATCATCGCGTCATAATCCGTAACCGGAACATCGGGCCCTTGGGCCATTACTGCCGACACCGTTCCAAGCATCAGCATCAAAAACAACATAATTCGTTTCATTTCTTTCTTCTTTTTTTATTGGTTAATACCGATCTCTTTAAGCCATTTCTGTACGTCAAAGCTGGGGCAGGCTTTCGCCGCCAGCTCGCTATGTCCTACAATGCGAACATCCGGAAAGCGGCGGTGGAAGTCCTTCACATACTTCTCCATCGCCTTCAGTTGACAACCGGTGCGCGTGTCCTTCGGAGTCTTGCCGTCAGCGGCACATCCTCCGGCATACACGATATGCCGGGAAACGGAGTTGTAACCCGCCGCGCCGTTGGTGACTTCCCACGGGTCTACATTTGCATCCTCGTTGTTATCCACAAGGCGTTCAACGCCTCCGCTGAGGTGGAACAGGTCGGTGTAGCCTACCTGTTTCCAGCCACGGCCGCCCTCGCTTACCGGGGCGGTGTGCCAACGGCGGATGTCCGCCGATGACACCTCACGGCCCTCCGCCGTGGCCGTGCAATGAATGACAAGGTATTTCAACCCGGCCATTACGCACCCCCTCCCTGCTTTTTGGCGGTCAGGGTGATTTTGGCCGTCTTACTACGATCGGCATCAAGGGTGAGGGTGATCGTGCCGGTCTTGTCGTTGCCGGTCGTGTTAGGCTCTGCAGTAACGGTCAGGTCCTCGTCCGTTTCCACCACCTTGAAACCTGCCGGAACTGCGCTCGCTTTCCACTCACCGGAAGCCGTCACCGTAACCTTCTGCGTGCCGCCGGTACTCTCAAACGTGAGGGTGGCCGGTTCTACGGAAATGGTTTTCTCCGCGGCCTTGAACACGGGGTTGGTACGGGTATCCAGCACGACAGCCTCCTCGCCGAAAGCGATGTTCGTGTCCGCCTTCATCAGCAATTTGAAAAAATACAGCTCACTGGCATTGGACACCTTGTCGATCTGGATCACGTCCTCGTCATCCTGCAAGTTGACAGCAGCGAAGAAATTGCCGTCCGCGCCCATCGAGCAGAGGGTGGTCACAATCAGATCGTCCGGCCACGCGGAGAGCGTCTCGATGGTGATGCCCTTGTAACGCTTGCTGTTCACGTCCGTCTCGCTGGCGTTCTTGGCCTCCCGTTCGGTCAACTCATCGTCGTACTTGTCAAAATCGTTAACGCTCATGATAATGCGCAGGTTCGGATTGTTACGGATGGCCACGGGGATAGCCTTACGCACGGCCTTCAACTTCTCCAGCATGGTCGCCGGCTTACCCGATACGATGATAAGCTCGGTATCTTTCGTCATCTGTGTCAGGATACCGTTCATCAGATGGTCGTCGTCATCCCCATACGTGCCGTTGATAAAATGGTCACCCAGCTCGAACTTCACCTGCTTGGTCAGCTCGGCCAGCAGGGCGTTCTGTCCTTCAGGGGGCAGTTCGGCGAACACGAGGTTGCCCTTGGGCTGCCACTTGCGCCAAATCTGCTCGAAGGCGCGAGGATTGAACACGGTAAAGGCCATGAAGTCCACCGGGTCAAGGGATTTCTCCGAATAGTTGAAATTCCCCTTGGAATCCTCGATGTCCGGGTGTTCCTTACGTTTCTGCAACATCTTGCCGCTTTTAAGGCGCGGCAGGCTAATTTTTTTCTCCACACCGGGAATGACCATGATCAGCCCCTTCTCGACGATCTCGTTCCCCGTGGCGGCAAGCGTCAGGATCTGCTCCAGTACCTCGCCGTTGTAATTGGTGTTCTTTACTACTATTGCCATTGTTTATCGGTTTAGTTTGTTCTTGATTTCCGACATGCGCTTGTCCCACGGGCTTTCGCCTCCCACTTCCACGCGCAGGTCAGTGGTCACTCTCTTTTTCGGTTTCAGGTTCTGCAGGGCTTTCTCCCCGTTCTCACGGTCAGAGCTAAGCAGGTTCTCATACACCGGACGCGTGGTCGCGTCGATACGGCCGTCGGCCTCGGCATCGTCCAGCAATTTTTTCCTTGCCGCCTCGTCCTCCTCCTTGGCCTTGTCCGTAAAAGCCTTGTTCTCTTTTTTCAACCTGTCCACCTCGGCTGTCAGGCCGGGAACCTTTCCCGCCTCCTCCTCGAGCGCGTCCATCACGCGGAACACGTCCGAGTCCGTCGCGCAATCCTTGAAGCGCGGACGTTTCTTTACTTCTTCTAAATTCATTTGGGTATCGTTTAATGGCTGTTCAAGCCGGTTGTTGAATATGCGGTAAACCTGTTCGGGCGTACTGTCCTCCGGTACGGGGTCGGCATCATAAACCCCGTCGATAAAACCCAGCGCGAGGGCCTCGTCCGCCTTCAGCCAGTGGTCGGCGTCGTCAAAGTAACGCGCCCGGATTTCCTCCACGCTGGTGCCCAGTCTCGGGGCGTACATCTCGCAGAGGGTGTTTTCCAACGCCTCCACCTCCTCCAAGCAGCGCCTGAGCTCCGTCTTGTTGCCGTAACAACCTCCCGAAACGCTGTGCAGCATCAGTCTCGCGTACTTGCTCATCTCGACGGGCTTTCCGCACAGGGCGATCACGCTGGCCATGCTGGCGGCGATGCCGTCCACATAAATATGGATATCCGCCTTGCTGCCGCGCAGGGCGTTGAAGATGGCAATACCTGTATAGACATCACCACCGTTGCTGTTTATCCTGACATCGATCCTTTTTCCCGATGCCTCCGCCTCCATGAGCTCGCGAACTATGGCAGCCGCCGTGACATCGCTGTATTCGCCGATGTCACCGTACAAAAGGATGCAGCAGGCGTCCTCACCGGGTATCACATTAAAAAAACGGTTCATTTCTCTATATCGCTTAGGGCGGGTTCCCGCCGTGTTTACGGTGCAAAAATGATGGTATTTAGGGGATCAGGCAAATCGGTTTTTTATCATACACGGCTTATAATGTTATCATTACGCTATAAAGTTGTATCATGCGGCAAGTTTTTTCCCGAACGTCGTTTTTTAGCCACCTTTGTCTGAAAAAAAGACACTATGGCGGATAAAATGACTACCGAACAGCGCAAGGAATGGGCGAAACTGCTCTTCGTAAAGGAAAACCTCACGCAGGCGGAAATCGCCGAGCGGGTGGGGGTGTCGCGCGTCACCGTGAACAAATGGATCAACGCAGAAAACTGGGAACACCTGAAGGTATCGGTCACGATCACCAAGGAGGAACAACTAAAGAACCTGTACCGACAACTGGCCGAGCTCAACGGCAAGATCGCCCAGCGGGAACAGGGACAGCGGTTTCCCAACGCCGCGGAAGCGGATACCATCTCCAAGCTGGCGAACGCCATCAAGAAGATGGAAACGGAGGTCGGACTGGCGGATATCACGTCCGTGTTCGCCGACCTGCTCAAATGGTTGCGTACCTACGACGCGGAGCAGGCCAAACAGGTCTGCCCGCTGCTGGACGCTTTTGTCAAATCAAAACTCGCATAGGACATGGCAAAGAAAAGGCTTACACCACAGGACCGGATGGCGTTGGAAGGGTGGAACGAACTGGTCGCTTCCATCCGGGAAAGCTCGGACATCAACCCGGCGGATTCCACCGCCGAGATCGAGGCCAGAAAAAAAGGGCTGGAGGCGGACGACGAGGCATGGTTCCGCTACTACTTCGCGCAGTATTACACCTGCGAGCCCGCCGACTTCCACAAAAAGGCGACACGGCGCATGATGGCGCATGAAAGATGGTACGAGGTCAGGGCCTGGTCACGAGAGCTGGCCAAGTCCGCACGCGCCATGATGGAGATCATCAAGCTGGCGCTGACCCGCCGGGTGCGCAACGTGCTGCTCATCTCCAACTCGCAGGACAACGCCCAGCGTCTGCTCCTGCCCTTCATGGCCAATCTCGAGGAGAACCAGCGTATCATACAGGACTACGGGACGCAGAAAAAGCCGGGCGCGTGGGAAACAGGGGAATTTACCTGCCAGTCGGGATGTTCCTTCCGCGCCATCGGAGCCGGGCAGTCGCCCCGTGGTACACGTAACAAGAACTTCCGCCCGGACTGCATCCTGATTGACGATATAGACACCGACGAGGAATGCCGCAACCCGGAACGCATCAAGGCCAAATGGAAGTGGCTGGAAGAGGCACTGATACCGACCATGTCCGTATCCGGACATTACCGGGTGCTGTTCAACGGGAACATCATCGCGGCGGACTGCTGCATCACACGCGCCATCGAAAAGGCGGAGGAACTGAAGGCGAAGGGCATCGGGCATGTGGATATCATCAACATACGGGGTAAAAACGGCGTATCCTCATGGCCCGAGAAGAACTCGGAAGAGGACATCGACCTGTTCCTATCCCTGGTCAGCGCGTCCGCCGCCCAGAAGGAGTTTTTCAACAACCCGGTGGCCGACGGCGAGGTGTTCCAGGAGATCGCCTACGGGAAAGTGCCCGCCCTCTCCAAATTCAAGTTCCTCGTCATCTACGGCGACCCCTCACCGGGCGAGAACAAAAGCAAGAAGAGCTCCACAAAGGCGCTCTGCCTCCTGGGAAAAATCAGCAGGCGGTTATATGTCATCAAGGCATTTCTCGACCGGGGATTGAACGCGGAGTTCATCCAGTGGTACGTGCAGCTACTGGATTTCGTAGGCGGACGATGCCCCGTGTACTGTTACATGGAGAACAACAAATTGCAAGACCCCTTCTTCCAGCAGGTGTTCCAGCCACTGGTCAGAAAGGTGCGCCGCGAGCAGGGCGTGGAACTCTACATCAGAGGCGACGAGGATAAGAAAACAGACAAGGCCACCCGTATCGAAGCCAACCTCGAACCGCTCAACCGGGAAGGGAACCTCATTTTTAACGAGGCGGAGCGGGACAATCCGCACATGAAGCGGCTGGCAGACCAGTTCCGGCTCTTCAACCTACAGCTTACATATCCCGCCGACGGGCCGGACTGCGTGGAAGGCGGGAACCGTATCATAGACCGTAAACAGCGCGACATAGAACCGGCAAAGAAGATCGCCCGAAGCGTGTTGCGCAAAAACAACAAGTACAGACAATGAGCCAATTTATCGAACTGACAGATTATGACGCCAGCATCCACCGCGAGATACTGGACGCGCTTACACGCGAGGACGAGTCCATCGTGGAGATATGCGAGGACCGTACGCTGGCCGAAATGAGGGGATACCTCTCACGGCGGTATGACTGCGACCGCCTGTTCGCCGCGACCGGTCAGGAACGCAACCAGCTGGTGCTGATGATGGCCGTGGACATCACGGTATACCACATCTTCTGCATCCACAACCCGCGCAACATGTCCTCCGTCCGAAAAGACCGCTACGACCGGGCAAAGGAATGGCTGGAGGCGGTGGCGGACGGGAACATCAGCATCGACGGCGCGCCGCTGCTGCCGCAGGAAGAACGCCGGACACGCTCCGGCTTTATCATAAAAAGCAACCGCAAACGTTCAAACTATTTTTAAGCTATGGGAAGAAGAAAGAAACAGACAGGGCGCATCACCGTAGGCGGGAACTTGCGCCGGCCGGGCATCACGGGCACGCAGACCATCGTACTCACGCAGCCCAGACGTTTCGGCATCGACATCGCCGACATGACGGCGGCCATCCACGCCTTCGAAAACGTGGACTACTCACGCCGGTTCAAACTGTACGACCTGTACAGCGACATACTGATGGACACGCACCTGTCCAGCGTCATCGACAAAAGGGTCGAGGCCGTGCTGGCACTGGACATAGAGTTCCAGCGCGACGGGAAACCGGACGAGCGCATAAACGAGCAGTTGCAGTCGCCGTGGTTCCGGCGCTGCATCGAGGATATCCTTGCCGCCCGCTGGTGGGGATTCTCGCTCATGCAGTTCTACCGCGAAGGGCCGTGGATCAACTACGACCTGATCCCCCGAAAGCACGCCGACCCCGTGCGCCGCCTCATATTACGCCACCAGACGGACATCACGGGAACCCCGTGGGATGAATACCCCGACCTGCTCTTTGTCGGGGACAAGGACGATATGGGGCTATTGGCAAAGGCCGCGCCGTGGGTCATCTACAAACGTAACGACATGGCCGACTGGGCGCAGTTCGCCGAAGTCTTCGGGATGCCCATACAGGAGTACACCTACGAGACGGACGACGACGAGGCACGCCAGCGTGCCATCGAGGACGCGACGGGCATCGGATCATTGGGCGTGTTCATTCATGGCAAGGACACGGAACTGAACCTCAGGGAAGCGGGAAACAAGAGCGGATCGGCAGACCTATACGACAAACTCTGCGAGCGTTGCAACAGCGAAATATCGAAACTGGTACTGGGCAACACGCTGACCACGGAAGCCTCCAAGACCGGGACACAGGCCCTGGGCACGGTGCACAAGAAGGTGGAGGACAAAAAGCTGAAGTCGGATTGCCGTTTCCTGCTGAACGTGCTTAACTACGACATGACCGACATCTTCCAGAGGGTGGGTATCGATACGGCAGGCGGAAAATTTTGTTTTCCCGAGCAGAAGGAAACGGACACGAATACCGAAATGACTGTCCTCTCCACCCTGAAAAGGGACTTCAACCTGCCCATCGATGACGATTTTCTCTACGAAAAGTTCGGCATAGAGAAACCGAAGAACTACAAGCAGCTGAAAGCGGAAGCCGCCCAAAAGACACAAACACCGGCCTCGCCCGTTCCGCCGGAAGGCAAAAAAGAAAAGCCCGAGGAAAAGCCGGACAAAGAGGATGAAGCCCCCACGGGGAGACAGAAAAGGAACTTCATGGCGTGGCTAAAGAGTTTTTTCGACCACGCCCCGCACAAAGACGGGGCGGCTTTAAACTGGTAGTCGACACTCTTTATCGGAATGCCGCAGGCGAGGTATCCTCCGGTTTCACTTTTGACCGGGACGTGCTGGAGGCGTTCGTGCGCCGCATCTACGAAAAGGACTTCCACCCCATGACGGACATCGAGCTTCAGATGTTCCGTGCCGTCTGGGATACGCTCGACATCGCCACCGACAAAGGGTTCGGAAAGCGTCCGGCAGATGATCCGGATCATGACTTCTACGAGGAACTGAAACGAAACAACGCCGTGTTCGCCGCCTTCAAGGTACACCGGATGCAGAACGACATGGTCGCACTGCTGCTCGATTCGAACGGCGTTTTAAAACCGTTCGAACGGTGGGCGAAAGAGGTCATGCCCATCGCGGACCATCAAATCTACCAGTGGCTGGAGACCGAATACGATACGGCGATAATCCGGGCGCACCAGGCCGCCGACTGGCGACAGTTCGAGCGTGAGAAGGACGTGCTGCCCAACCTGAAATGGATGCCGTCCACCTCCCTGCATCCGGGAGCCGACCACCGCCGGTTCTGGGGAACGATACGGCCCATCGATGATCCGTTTTGGAATAACCACCGGCCGGGCGACCGCTGGAACTGCAAATGTTCCCTCTCATCCACGGACGAGGAGCCTACCCCCCTACCCGACTTCGATCCCGCCGACAAACCGCAGGACGGGCTGGAGAACAATCCGGGCAAGGACGCCAGACTGTTCTCGGACAAGCATCCGTATGTAGTCAACGCCCATCCGGGAGCTGGGGAAGCGGTGGAAAAACTCATGGAAGAAATTGAAGACAAGGAACGGATGAGAAGGCAACGCGCGGAAATTAAGGAACAAGCCAGGTTCTTAACATCCCGGACGCTTCATAACAATGATTTTGGAAAGGATATCGTTGTCAGCATGGCAAGTATCAAGGAGTGGCTTAACCAGCCCCATAAATGGATTACGGAGAAAAACACCTTGCTGCCGGTGATTGAAAATGTCATCGCGGAATCAAAATATATAGGATACGGGCCGGACAAACATGACCCGGACATTACAATGCACCTGTTCGAAATCACCATACACGGAGAGAAGAGCTGGGTTATCGTAAGAGAGCTGATCGATGGAAGTGTCAAATTGCACAGTGTGTCTGACAGCGATAACATTTTAAAATATTTATCCAACAAAAAAGGATAACCTGAAAGCAGCATCCTTGGAACTGCAATCCAAGGCCACGCTTTTTAAGCTATCCCTTCTGTGGCAAAAATACAAATTAATCTGCAATGTACAAACCTATGACATCATTTTTGTTCCTTGGAAAAAAGTTCCGTCATGCAGGCTTCATCAGGAAAGTGGATGGAAAGCTGGCGTTTGTCCCCTTGGCCGCGCAACTCGGTACGGCGGTCCTCAAACCGTGCCTGTATTTCCTTCATGCCGAAAAGCCGGTGGTTCATGTACCACTGTCCTTTCCAGTTGCAGAAAGATTGGGGATAATTGCCTATCAGACCATAGAAAGAGTGCATGGACTTTCCGAAAGCCTTGCAGTAGTCGGTACAGCTCACCCACTGCTCGCCACCCAAACGGAACAGGCTGCTGTCGTTTACTATCAGTTCACCGTTGGCTATGCGGACAAGGAGCGTATCAACTTTTACACTAAAACGTGCGTCAAGCCATTGTGCGAAACGCATGGCAATACGGTAGTCGGTACACCAAGTACCTTGTTCATACTTAGAGGTATTTCCTTTTCGGACGACAATCAATTCCTTAGAAGTGAACTGCGAATTAGCAGTTCTCTCAAAAAGTTCTTCTGCAAGGACATTAAGATACTCTTGTGTTTCTTTAAGTCGCAGCCAGTGTATAGGCTGTTTCCCGAACGGTTTCGCCATTTCGGTAAGGTTCACCCAACAGTTTTCGCTCTGGCGCTCAATAGCCAGTTCTTTTCCGTCCACTTGGACGATTTCAATCAAATTCTTTTCGACAGTCATATTTCCAAAAGAATTGCGATAAAAGAAAAAGCCCCCGTAGGTGTGACTGTCACTACATACGTTGGGCGTAGGGAGTCGCCGGTCCTTTCGTTCCGGCCACCATAGGGGCCATTCTTTGTATCTTGTTCAAAATAAAATCGGAATCTTTATGTTGCCCGAAAATGATATGGGTAACAGTCATCGGTAAAAGTACTGGCAATTATTCAAACTACCAAATTATGGATATAAAAGATTTTTCGGCCTTGCTCAAGGCCAAGCAGAAGGAACTGGACACGCTCATGCGACGCGAGCTGCCCGTCAAGGTGGGGCGCATGGCCAAAGACCATTACCAGGACAACTTCCGCAAGGGAGGCTTTGTTAATGGCGGTCTGCAGCGCTGGCCGGTGACAAAACGCCAGCAGTCCGGCTCCAAGTCTGCGGCGGCAGGTTACGGCCCGCTGCTCTCGCGACGCAACCATCTGTTCTCATCCGTCAAATATACGCCGGGAGACTACCGCGTCAGGGTGGCCAACGACGTGAAATACGCCCCGCTGCATAACTGGGGAGGCGAGACGCATCCGACCGTGACACCCCGGATGCGGAAGTTCGCGTGGGCGATGTATTACAAGGCGGCAGGCATACGAAAAAATGCCGCCAAGAGTAAAAGAAAGGGGAAAACAAGGCAACGGGAACTGCCGCCGGAAGCCGGTATGTGGAAAGGGCTCGCCCTTACCCGGAAGAAAAAGCTGAAGGTAAAAATCCCCCAACGTCAGTTTATCGGTGAAAGCACGGAATTGAACAAACAAATCGGGCAAACCGTCGAAACGGAAATAAGGAACATTTTAAAATAAACAACATGGAGGAACTGTACATCGCAATCCTGAAAAGGATAGAAAATGAAATGCCGGAAATAGCCTACATCGACGAGGACTACGGCCAACTGGAAGGAATGGATTCGGAAAACGAGGATTTTTATCCGGTGACGTTTCCATGCGTACTGGTGGGAAATACCGAGGCGGACTGGAAAGACATCGGAATGGGGACGCAGGCGGGGGAAATAACATTGACCGTCCGGCTGGGCATCGACTGTTACCACGATACCCACATCGGAAGCGGAACGACCGGGCGTATCAAGGAGCGCATGGAAATGGCCGGGAAACTATACCGGACACTGCAAAACTTCCAGTTCTGCCGGAACATGGACGAACTGGTCAGAGTCAAAAGCCGGGATTATACCCTGCCCGGAAACATCAAGGTGTATGAATTTGTGTTCTCGTTCAGCTATCGCGATGAATCCGCGCTATTGGATAGCCGGCATCGTCCGTGAACAGGGAAAGCTGTTTGAAGGTCAGGCGGGGCGCACGGACTTTGGGGACCGGGTGGATATCCGGATCGACCTTGCTGCGTTCACGGATAATGGCCATGATGCGCTCCTCCGACAAAAAGAACTCCTCGGAAAGGATCTTTAGGGCACGGTCGAAGCGGACGCTCTGCGCCTCCGTCCAATAATAGTAGCGGCGGCACAGGGCTTCATCCCGTTTTCTGATCAGCTGTTTGTCTCGTCCTTTGGCCATAGAATCAATGTATTTAATACAAAAGTACAGTTTTATGCCGTATTTTACGGCGGCATCGGCTTTTAAGTTTGTTTGGACAGACGGTTTTTAAGTTTGTTTAAACCAGCCATCCTAAAAAACAATCGGCGGGACAGCTTTTTGTACTTCCCGCCGATTGATAATTATCATCCGGTTATTTTGTCGATTCCAACTGTTGCAATCGTTTCAAGTGGTAAACCACCGCCCCGAAAAATTCAAGGCTTCTCTCACTTTGCCGCTTTCTGGCTCTGCCTCTCAACCTTGGGATTTGTTCCTTGATAATTTCCATCGTTCCTTCGGCATCTTTGACGCATTGTGCCACACTGGGAACCAGTCCTAAATCTTTCATGTTCATAATTCAATCCTCTATTATATCGTTGCTTTGCAATAAACGTTTCATGCTCCTGTCCCTTTCCGCTTTGCTGGGGTAATAATCGCCGTATCTTTTCCAGCTATGCGGATTGACTTCACTTTTGAATTTTATGCATGGAGAAGGATAATCCATCCGGCGAAGTATGGTATAACCTGCCTTGCATAATTTGGCTTGATCCGTCGCATTCATATTCAACATATATTAAAGCCTTCTGACTGTTCACAGAAATCTGCCAGCATTTCTATCTTATGTAAGAACTCTTCAGCCGGTGGTTCCGCTTTTTCCCCTAACATGGATTTGATCTTGATTTGTCCCTGTTCCGACAGCTGGTCCCATTCTTCCTTCAACCCCCTTTTTACAGAGACATACCCCCTAAAGAGCCTCGCCATGATACAGGCTTCTTCTTTTGTGACTTCAAATCCGTCATTGCTTACCGGACTGCCATCTTTCCGGGAACCGTCATAAATATATTTCCCCGGAGAAAATGTGTGGTCCCCATAGCCGAATAGGTAGCAAGCACCGGTTTCGTTCAGTATGACGGGCCATGTAAATATCATTCCGCTTTTACAATCGACCCCTTTTTTCTTTGGTATTAAATCATAACCCATAATTATTCTGTTTCCTCCTGTTTTTGTAGTGTTAAACCCAAAGCAGCCATTGCCATTCCCAATTCCATTTCCTTTTTTTGTTCTCCCGCAAGTTCCATGGGGAAAAGAATTGGTTCTGCAACCATTTTCTGCCAGACTTCATCCGACAGGTCTATATTAGCTAAAAAACACGCTGTCTGAACCACGTTCTTATCCAATTCCATTACTATTCTTACTTTTTCTTCCATGACTGATTATTTTTAATCGTTTTCCGGCACATAAGCCGATACATACGTTGTTACCTCGCACGATACGATCACCCGCCCGGAACCTTTACACTGCGGGCAAATCGCGTCATCCTTCCTGCCCTTACCCTCGCAGACCTTGCAGACCACGATATGCGGCGGGATCGTCTTTTCACGTTTGGGTACCGGGGATTCCGTTTTGACAGGTTCCACCGGTTTTCTTCTGAATTTGTTTAAAATGTTGCTCATATTCATTTTGATTATTTGTTCTTACCTGTCTCGTCCGCCTGCCAGTCGATGGTTACGACCGCCTTCAGACGTTTGTTCCCTTTACACACGGGGCAATCCTGTTTGACGCGCTCCCCGTAATCATCCACTCCCCAGAACCAGCCGTTGCCGTGGCAATAACTACAGGGGAAACCGCCGAACTCGACCCGTTCGACAGGACGCTCTTTCGGGAAGAGCGGCGGCTGGATCAATAGCGCATGTTGTTGCTTGCTCATGCCTCTGTCATTCCTAATGGTATCGCTATCCATGCCCCGTTGTCGTTCTTGACCTCGGCCCGGATGAACTGTTTGCTGATTGCCGGCTGGTAGGCCTCCTCGATGATCTGCACGCCTTCCATGAAACGCTCGTTTCCCGATTCCTCGGCTATCTTACGAAGCTGGACGATACGGCTTGCCTTCAGCGTTCCTTGGGCATTACGGGCCAGCAGACGGAGTACCATCTTAACGAGCGCCTTCGTTTCCTCATTATTGGCAAGCCCCTCGATATACTCCTTTACGATGGCGATACCGTCCTCCACCGTGTCGCGGTAGCCGTCGGTTTCATAATACCCTACGGTGATACGCTTGTCTCCAGCGGAATTGGTAAAGGTGTCTGTGCGTTGGCCGTCCTTTTTCAATTTCAAGACTTCCGACTTCATGTCGATCACGCGGCGGAAGTTATTCAGTACGCCGTTCTTCACGGTCTTGATGCAGTCGCTGACCGCTTGCAAGTCCGGGATTGCCTCCTCGATCGTTTCGTCCACCAGTTCCTTGTAGGCTTCGCGGTCACGTTTAGCCTGTTCCTTGGCTCGCTTGGCGGCCTGTTCTGCCTTGAACGCCTCGAATTGTTTCAGTTCTTCGTCCGTCATTTCAACGGCTTTTCTTTCTTCTGTCATAGCTTTAATTAATTTAGTTGTGAATAATCCGTGTTCTTTTCCCTGTCTTTCCTTTGGATGATCCGAAGTTTGATGGCCACCGTATCCAGTTCCTCGGTCGTCAACCGGGCGAACTTCTTGCCCGCGATCCGGGGATTCTGGCAGTAGGCATCCACCCGGTCCCAGTCGGTCGTGTCAATGCCCTGCTTTTGTATCAACCTCAGCACCGTGGAGCGTTTCTGCCGTAGCCGCTCACGGTAGATTTCCCGCGCCTTGTAATTCTCATCCATACGCTGCATGTCCTCGCACATGGCATCGTACTCGTTAACGGTCATTTCCCGGAGCGATTCGGTTCGTCCTCCGGTGTATTGACTGACCAGCGAGGCTTTCAACTCGTCCTTATCCTCTGTAGGCAAACGGTTAAGGAGGGTATAAAAACGTGCATAATTCCTACTCATTCGAAGTCCTCCTCTTTAAATCCGTACTCGGTTATCAGTGCCGTATGCGATAAATCCGACAGGCGGTCTGAGACTTCACTGTAAATGAATGATTGGTCGCCGGGGGAAAAGGCCGTTGCTCTTTCCACCGCGTCGTTTACGATTGCTTCTATCACTTCATCCATGATCCTGTTATTTATGTTATTCAACTTCCTTTATAGCCACCTTGCAGCGGGTGGCGTTCACGATTTTGTCAGCCAGCTCCAGCTCCTCGACCTCGACGACTATCAGACCGGCGGTCTTGGCACGCCGTACCCGGATGTCACCGGGGTATTCGCCCTCGTTCCAGAGCAGGAGCACATGGGCGGCGTATTGCGGCTCCATGCCTAACTGGTAAATCCTTTTCTTATTCATGGTCCACCGCTTTTGTCCCATTGTCACTCCAATACTCCTCGGCCAGCCTCGGGTAGGCGACATACTCGCCGGTCTCACCGATAAACCGTCCCTTGCTGAAAGCCTTTCCTCCCTCGACCCATATTTTCAGCGTGGCATCATACATCACGCTTTCGGCCGCATCACCTTTCGGGTTCTTGCCTTTGGCATGGCTGATGAAGATGAACAGCTTGCCGGGGAAGGCCTCTTTCAGTGCGATGTAGTCACGGTAACTCATGCGGGTGTACTGGAAACTGTCAACCACCACGATATTATAACTCTTGTGGCGACGTAAGCGGGCTTTTAACGCTTCCATGTCCTCCTGTATGAAAGCCAGCCGGCGGCTTACTTCCGACATGCCGTGCATCTTCAGGTTGTTCTGTACCGTCAGGCACGCGCCCTCTTCTAGGCTGTTGTAAACCACACGGTCATACTTGCAAAGCTCCTTGCAAAGTTGCATGACGAACGACGTCTTACCGTTGCCGCTGTTTCCCCAGATAAACCACACGCCGACACGCTCCGGTGTTCCGAACGCCTCTTTCCATTTTCCCTCGAAGGGGAAAGTATTATATTTTTTGTCCAGTATATCCCGGACGCTCAATGCTCGTTTCATATCTTTTGAACGGTGTTTGAATGTTATTAAAACGCTGTTTTACTCACCCATCCGTTTGGCTCGGTGGATTGCCTTCTTCACGCGGCGAAGGTCGAAGTCGCACGGCTCGGCATCCCGGATCACCTCCTCGATCTTCTTCTTGTCCTGCACTCCGTTGGCCACGCAGATGGAGTAGACATCGCCGGCGGTCGTTTCCTCCAGTTCGAAATATTTACGCCCCATGCGGCTGAAAAACTCCTTGTAGCCGGGTTTCTGATGGCGCAGACCGAGACTGATGCGCTTCTTGATGTAGTCGGTGGAAAGGAAAACGATACCGCTTTTGTCCTCCAGCTTGTTGTACATGCTGATGAAGTAATGGAACACCGGCTCGGTCAGCTTGTCCGCCTCGTCGAAGATCAAAAGCGGCGCGTCCATCTGTATCACGTCGTCCAGGATCAGGCCCCAGATTTCACGGATATTATGCCCGTCCGTCTTGATCCCGACCTTTTGGGCGATCTCACGTACGAAGTCACCCTTCTTCATGTCCTCGGAGCAAAGGATGTAGAAAACCTCCTTGTGCTCTTCCGTATAAAGGCGCGCCGTCGTTGTCTTTCCGCATCCGGCCTCACCGACCACCCACGTCACGTTGCGCCAGCACTGGGCGTCATCCAGCACATAGCTTATTTCCTGATAGACGGACGTTTCCACGATCTGCCAGCCGGTTTCGGCCTTTCCGCCGCCTACCTGCGAGGCGATCTTGCGGAACATATCGTCCGAGATATTCTCATACTTGCCGTTCATGATACTGCTGATCGTTCCGACACTGGTGTTCTTCAAGCTGCCCGCTGCCTTGTTCTGGCTCGGGTATTTGGCGACGTATATCCGGAGTGCCTCGCGGATAGCGTCCTTTTCTTTGGTACTTAATGATTCCATTTCAATTATATTTTATCGTTATTGTTTTCTATTTATAATTTACCTGCCACCTTGCGGGTATCCACAATCTTGTTTTCCGTCAGCTGGTCCCATGTAAGGAGACTGGCTTTCTTGGAAGCACGGCCGATACGGTACTCTTCCGGCTTCCGGCTATATCTTCTTGTACGACGGTCGATCTCCTGTTGTACCTCTTTGGTAACGCCTTTCAAATCTGGGGTACTCAGTCCGTGTTGTTCCGGGGCCACACCGTAAGCATATTCTATCTCTTTGGCGATCACCTGGCGGTCGATGCGGTCGCGTATGTTAGCCTCCTGCTCCTGACGGATAAAGGCGGCTTCACCTCCTGTCTGATCCTGCAGGGCACGATGGATGACCATGTAAGGCTCGGCCACCCGTTCGAACCGCCGGCCACCGGCATTGTCCTCCCAATACAGGCGAATACTGCGAAGGTCGTTCGGATCATACTTGACATGGAACCGGCGATAGGTATTTTTCATGCGCCATTTATGATCGGGCACGCCGGGACGCTCGTACACCTCGTAAGGCAGTTTCTTGTCGCCGATAGTGATCTCTATGCCCGAATCAGTGAAGGTGGCAGGCTTTTTCGTCCATATCCAAAAGATGTCCACCATGTCATAGACCGTCACCACGTCCGTCTCCTCGTTTACACTTTTTTCGTACATCTCAATGCGGGGAATCCCGGTCGCCGGATGTTTGGCCTCGTTCCATGCCTTGCGTGCTTCAGCGTAGTGGGCTTTCAGTTCCTCCAAAGTGAAAAGTTTGTCCTTGTTCGCCTCGACAAACTCCAAATTCGGACGGCTGCTCTCCTTTTTGGCGGTAATGTTCATACCGGTAAACCGCCAGTCCTTATTCAATTCCTGTTGTTGGAAACGGTTAAAGATGCTCTCTATCGTCTTACTTTGCCCGCTATAGGGGGCTGTCGGGCGGTGCACATGGCAGATCAGATCAAAGAAACCCGGCTCTTTCTTTCCCTTTTCCTTCTCCAGCCGCTTATGTCCGCCCTGGTTGTCGTGCACGATCTCGTAAGGCTTGTGCCCGCTAACCTGCACGGCCATGCGGTAGGCGTTATATTGTGCCTCGAAGTTCTCGTGATCACTGATGTAATAGCCCAGCAAAACCTCGCTGTAGGCATCCACCACCTCGTACACCATCGTGGTGCGCATATCCCCGTTCTCGTCCTGATAATACAAGTTCAGTTTCGTACCGTCGCCATACCAAAGCGTGTCGCGGCGTGAAGGCAGTTCCGTACGGTGCTTGCGGCCGAAACGCTGGTGCGCCGACATCTCGCCATGTACGGCGTCCCACCAAAGCGGCTGTATCTCCGGGCGGTTAAACCACATCGTCAGGCTGCGTTTGCTCTTCAGTTCTTTCCAGCCCTTTTCCGGTGCCACCCGGTTATACTCCTCGAATATCCGTGAATCGGTATAAACCGGAACCCGGCTGCGTTTCAAAGCGATCAGAAAACGGCCTGCCTCTTCGGTTATCTTTACCGTGCTGGAGTTGCCCACTTTACCAGAAATGAGAGAGGCGTAACTGCCTTTTTTATAACGGTTAATTTTCTCCCTTAGACGTGGCAAGTTCTCCGGCAAAGTGTGATGGTATATCTTGCGCAAATTCTCGCTGGTGGCAGCTACGCTTTCCCATACGGTGGCGAGGCTATTACCGTACATCTTGCGATCACGTGTTTTCTTTTCCACGTCCTCAACCAATGCGTTCAGTACAGAGGCATTCAGGGTGTATTCCGCTATCAGTTCTTTGCGGAGTTTTGTTTGAATACCATTCATTTCATATTCATGGTCTTCATAGAATATACGGGCCTTTTCGTCCATTTTCACTTTGTCTCTCATACGCTGTAGTTTTAATACTTCTACCGGATCACCATATTTCGCCACATAACGGGCCTTGTATTTTTCACGGAGCGAGGAATAGATTATCAATGCGTAGGAACCTTCGCCACCGCCACGATGAGCAGTTCGGATGTTGCCTCTTGCGATATTACTTTTCAAAGTGTTATACTTTATAACAGGATCATCGCCGGAGGTAAGCTCCTCGTAGGTTACACATAGTTCGTTTTCAAAATATTCCATCACTCAGTTGTTTTACCTGCTAATAATCTTCCAGTTTGTCTATCGGCACTCTCTTTATCAGCCGCACGGAATTGCCAAAGTTCAATATGACCAAAAACATCACCCCAATCGAATTGCCGTCTGTCAATCCCACCATCAAGGTGAAGCTGACCAGGAAGTAAACGACATACAGCTTTTCTTTCCCGGTAAGGGTGTGCCACCAGACAAATTCACCTTCAAACAGTTTTAACAAATTCTTCCTCATGGTTTGTATCATTTATCGGTTCGTCACCCACTTCAACGCCGCCACGCATCAAAGCCATTTTCCGGATCGCCTGCGCCAGCCGGGTGTTCTTCCGGTATGCTAGGCTGTATGATACCATTCCCGGCGTGCAATTCATCAGCAAAGCGATCCGCTTTACCTCTCCATATTCTACTATGATTCGTCTCTTCATTTCTATATCTATCTTAATCTGTTATTGTTGTTACTCAGCATTTTCCACTCTAAAAGAAAAGCTCCTATCTACCAATACCCGCTTCACAAAAGACAGGTCATGTTTATCCACCGGAAAGAACACGGCTTGACAGTCCACGCTCGGATAAGACTTGATAGCTGTTTTCTCTGCCATTCCCTTAACCAGTTCGTAAAGAAATCCTACTGTTTCTGCCGTCGCCTGAGCGATAATCACTTTTGCCTTCATCGTTTCTTATTTATATTCGTTTATAATCGGTTTCAAACTCACGCCGTAGCAACTCATCAAGCGCCGGATAAGATTCTTTACATAAAAATCGGGAGCGGAAAACACAATCCCGGTCTCTTCAGTGTATCTGAAACTGATACCGTCCATCATCAACACGTAAGC